>Ga0310694_10000813_pt1 | contig 39002 bp, 7 predicted proteins | sample 174DNAGHGhighgp2_FD_203884 | JGI IMG/M metagenome (GOLD analysis project Ga0310694, IMG submission 203884) | Sheep rumen microbial communities from Palmerston North, Manawatu-Wanganui, New Zealand - 1742 DNA GHGhigh gp2 (v2) (version 2) | ecosystem: Host-associated > Mammals > Digestive system >... | reverse complement strand
CCTACAACCAGCGCCTGAAGAAAGATATACCCTACGTGCCCTACGGCGTGCAGATAGACTCCACCGCCGCACCCGTGGTTAATCCCGAGCTGGTAGATGTCATCGGAGGACGACTGCTCACCTTCGGAATGTGCGAGCAGAACGCCAACAAGATCAAGAGGTACGAGGATGTCCGCGACAAGGAGAAGCACTACATGGACGTGAATATGCAGTTCTACAACGGTATGGACTCCGTCCTAGTCTTCGACGTCACCGATCAGGTGCGCCATCGCTGGAAAGGCGGCGTGCTCACCATAGAGCTGAACATGGACACCGTGCCGATTCCGGTTCGAAAAGGCGGCTCCGGCTTCAACGCCGTAGTCAAGGACTTCGAGGATGGAGGTACCTGGGAATTTGATATGTAACGAGATTTAAGGATTTCACAATTTTACGATTTTACAATTTCACGATTTCACAATTTCACGATTTTACGATTTCACGAATAAACGGTATTACGATATAACGGAACAACGATATAACGACATTTCATTAATATATATAGAGAAACAAAACAATTTTTTAACCAATTTATTTATTTCAATTATGAAAAAGTATCTATTCCTCGCAGCCCTGGGTTTAGTAACCCTCGCAAGCTGCACCAGCGACGACCTCGTAGTTCAAGGCCCCGCTGAGGCCTTTGAGGAGGAGAGCCCCATCATCTTCAGCTCTCTGAGTAAAGGCATGACCCGCGCCGACTTCACAGGTGCAGACGCTGCCGAAAGACTTGGCAACAAGTTCGTGGTTGCCGGTAAGAAGGGTGACAAAACCACTAATCCTGGTACCATCGTTTTCGACAACTATCTTGTCGAGTATTTAGAGAACACAGCCAACACAACTGAGTCCAACTCTTGCAACTGGGAGTATGTAGGCAAGGGCCTCATCAAGCACGCAGAAGATCATGGCATCACCAAGCAGACCATCAAGTACTGGGACTACACAAAAGATCAGTATGACTTCATCGCTTGGTCCACTGGTTCAAAGACGGCTATCTATTCCGGTGATCCTGCCGCCGGTCAGGTTCTGGTCAGTGCCATCAACCCAAATGCAATGGATAACGCCGTTACATTCACAGGTACAGCTGAAGACCTCAAAGAATGTTTCATCTCTGACATCACAACTGTGAAGAAAGGTGCCGCCTATGGCCAGCCTGTAACTCTGAGCTTCCGCCAGCTCGGTACCAAGGTGCGTATCGCTATCTATGAGACAATCCCCGGCTATAGCGTAAAGAATGTTGAGTTCTATAACGCTGCAGCAACCGGCATCAAGAGCACTACTGCAAAACTATTCACCACTACCGCCAACGACATCTACACCGAAGGTACTTACACCGTTACTTACCCCACCGTAGATGGCACAGGTACACAAGAAGACTACAACCAGGCTCACGTAACCTTCGCTCCGAAGAGCGCTACTGATCAGACAACTATCGTTGACTGGGGTACCCTTAACTACACCATCCGTGAAGATGGCGAGTCTTCAAAGGACAAGGTTTACCTCGGTCGCTCTTCCAATACCGCAACCTTCGCTGGTGATGCAGAAAAGAACTACTACGAGATCTTCCTGCCCAACCAGACTGGTACTAACCTCAACCTGCGCGTGAACTACACCCTTGAGGCCATCGACGGCGGCGAAGAGACTATCGACGTGAAGGGTGCTACCGCTCAGGTGCCCAGCATCTACACACAGTGGAAGCCCGGTTTCGCTTACACCTACATCTTCAAGATTAGCGACAAGACCAACGGCACCACTGGTGTCTATGATCCCACCAAGCCAGATGACGTAACTGTGAACAGCGATCCTACCGGCCTCTATCCTATCACCTTCGACGCTGTCGTTGTGAACGCAGAGGATAACGACCAGATGCAGGAGACCATCACAACCGTTTCCGCTCCGAGCATCACCACCTACCAGAAGGGTTCAACAGTTGTTAACAACAACGAGTACCTCGCTTCTACTGGTGACATCTACGTTACTGTAAACGACGGTAGTTATGCGGAAGTTACAGGCCTCAGTGCAGGTGACGACGTTTCAGCCTATTACAAATTCAATACTACAACTAATGAATACGAAAAATGTGGAGGTTCTGAGACAGCAGTAGATGGTACCAAATACTATCAGCCATCTCCCGTTCTCGCATCGGGTGCTCTGCAGGCCCTCACAGGCAAGGCTGCCCTCTACAAACTCTCTGTAGCTAAGACTGAGGCTGAGGTTATCGACGCTATCCAGATTCAGGATGACGATGCCGATCCTAGTACAATCAAGGGTCGCAACGGTCTTGTCCTGACAGAAAAAGTGCTAAACCTGACCAACAAGGTGGAATACGGAGTTGATGGCAACACTATCACTGTAGGTACAGATCAAGCAGCTAAATTCACGCCTAACGCTTCAGGTTACGGCGCAGGCACCTATGCTTTCGTTTATACGAAGAAAGGATCCACCTCCACGACAGACAAGTTCCAGGCTGTCACGAAGGCTTCTGGTGCTTCTGTTAATGGCTACTACCGCTATGCACAAACTGCAGCTCCAGCTGGCGACGTGCAGAAGGGTGTGAAGTATTTCACCACAAACAATGCTTCTACTGCAATGATCACAGCATTCCTCGGTCAGGATGTTAGCAACCTGTACCTCGATGCTGTCGGCACCATTGCAAGCGGCTACGCTGTATCTGGTACAACCTACTACTACACCACTGATAATGGTCAGTCCTACAAAGCTGCTCACAATGTAGCTTACGCTACTAATATGCTTAGCGGCCTCTTTGAAGAAGATACCACTCCCGGTACTTACAAACTTACCACTGACACTGGGCTCCCCACCACTGGCAAGGCTTATTACTACTATGATACTGCAAATGATAAATATATCTACTGCGTATTCCTGCCTCAGCAGGCTGATGATCTCTATGTAATTGATGAGACAGCTGCTAAGGTTGCTTGCGTCAGCACAGACAAAGCTGTCAATGGTATGACCTACTTCGACAAGTACACTCAGAACGACGGTGTATATTACGTTAAGGTTATCAAGGTTCAGTAAACCATTTATAGGCCAGATGGGGTTCGACTCCCCATCTGGTCACAAAACAGTCAAACAAACTGAATTAACACATTTATTAATTTTATAACAATGAAGACTATGAAAAAGTATCTCTTCTTCGCAGCCGCTATCACGGTGATGGCCAGCTGCACCAGCGACACTCTCGTAAACGGGGACAGCGAATACCTCGTAAACGGTGGTGATGCCAATCAAATCGTGTTCAGCACCTCCACTGCTGGACAAACCCGCGGTGACATTTATGGTTCTGCTGCAGCAGACCTCCTCGGCAACAACTTCTACGTAATGGGTACCAAGGGTACTGAGGCTGAAACAAGCCCAAGCCCAGATGTTGTTTTTGACAACTACCTGGTACACTACGGCATCAACACTGCGGGTACTACCGAGTCTAACACCGCAAACTGGGAGTATGTGGGTATTGTTCCTGGAACAACAACTGGTTGCGAGGACAATGTAAAGCTGTCTTCGCTTGACAGGCAGACCATCAAGTACTGGGACTACTCCGCTCCTCAATATGACTTCCTGGCTTTCTCTACAGGAACATACGCTGCTGTCAGCGGTAGTTCTACAGCCTCAACGAACATTGGCGTAACAGCTATGAAGTCTGGTACCGATCTTGCCAGTTCTGGTGTTGCTTACACTTTCGACCTTCCCTCTGTTTCGGCACTTAAAAGCACCTATATCACAGACATTACAGAGGTCGTAAAAGCTAACTATGGCAAAGAAGTTCAGCTACGGTTTAAGAACCTAGGTTCCAAAGTCCGCATTGCTCTTTATGAAACTGTACCTGGATACTCTATCCAAGCAGGAAGCGTAAAATTTTATACGGTTGATGGAACAACAGGTTTCACCACTGACGATAAAGGCACACCAGCAAACCTGATTAGTGAAAATACAAGCAGCTTTGCCTCCAAAGGTACTGTAGAAGTATATTTCCCAAATGTAGGTACTAATAATGAAGGAAACGACAATTACGATAAAGCCGCCGCAACAGTAACGGCAGGAGCTGGAGATACTAAGAAGTCTTTTGGCAATCTTGCTACTGACAAATATGTCACCGCAGAAGGTTCAGAGGCCGCTGGTAGTCTATATTTAGGACGTACACTCCCCACTGCTACATTTGCAGGTGATAAAAACGCTGCTTTTTATGAAACTGTATTCCCTGTTAGCACTGCTTATCCACTTACCCTTCGTGTTGATTACACGCTGGTTCCAATCGATGGCGCCCCTGAGAAGATCACCGTTTTAGGTGCTAAAGCAGTGGTTCCTTCTGCTTATACCAAGTGGTTGCCCAACTACGCTTACACCTACGTCTTCAAGATTTCTGACAACACGAATGGCTGGACTGATCCGGCTGGTGCTGTAGATGGTCTGTTCCCCATCACCTTCGATGCTGTTGTAGCTGAGGCTACAGATGCGCAAGATGAACAGTCAACTGTTACGACCGTTGCCACTCCCTCTATAACGACCTATCAGCAGGGTCATACTTATGAAACTAATGAGTATGATAACGATGGTGAGAAGTTATATGTACAGGTAATGGACAACAATCTTGTTCCTGCAGTTCTTGTTGGAACGGGCAGTAGTTCACTCTATAAACTTAACACGACTACTTCTGAATCAACTAACAGATCACTTCTCTATGCATTGAGTGATGCTAACGCTACAGAGGCAAAAGTGATGGATGTTCTTGAAAATCAGTCCGCAGTAGATGGCGGTACAGGTGCTATCACTGGTCGTAATAATCTTGTTATAACCCCAAATACTACTAATATCAACAATACGGTGACATCTATAAAGAAGGGTGTTGATGATAATGACATCACTGTTGCTGCTGGTGAAGCCGCAGAGATTGCTATTACAGCTCTTTCCGAGGGCACATACGCTTATGTATATGACTACACAGCTGCTGCTAAAACTACGAGGGATATCTATCAGCCAATCATTACATCAACAAGTTCTCCTATTGGTGCCAACGGTAAGTTTTACGTAGCAGTTTCAGACCTAAGCACTTATGATGTTGGTATTGATTCGGACGCTTCACATTACTCCACAGCAGGTGCTCCAAACGCTGCATACATATACTTCTCTGTAACAACCAATGGTGGCGCCACTAAGACCTATTCATTTGTTAGCGTAGATGGCAAGGATGCTATTCCAGCTGGTTTGCTGGCATATCCTGTATCTTCTCTTACGGCTGTTGCAGACAACACTGCAAACGCTGCGGATAATACAATCTATTTCGACAAGTATACAAGGAACAACGGCAAGTACGCCGTTAAGGTCATCAAGGTAGTTGACTAATCCTCTCTCTGAGACCTGAGTAACTTGGTTTCAAGATTAAAGATTCAAGATTCAGGTTTCAAGCCCAAAAGCCCACCCCCTACCCCTCCCTGAGGAGGGGAGAAGGGGAAAGATAAAATTCAAGCTCGTCGGGGTTCGACTCCCCGGCGGGCTACAAAGACAAAAGAAAGAAGAAAAGCCCCCCCCCGCCCCTCCCTGGGGAGGGGAGAAGGAGCAGAAAAAAGAGGCCGGTGCCTCGATAAAGTTAAAACGTTAAAGAGTTAAAAAGTTAGAACTATAGACAGACATGGAAATGTCCAAAGATGAAAAGAATATAAGGAACAGTACACATTAATTAATAATGATAAAGAAAAAGTTATTCATAGCAGCAACGGCGCTGTTGGCACTTGTAAGTTGCACCAGCGACACCTACTTGGGGGACCAGGAGGCGCTGAGGGGAGATGTACCCATCAGCTTCGACATGAGTTCCCCCGCGCTGACGAGGACTGACAAGGCAGGCGGCGAGGCTGCGAGTGATCTGAATAATAACTTTGTGGTGTTTGGTTATAAGACTATGAGCGACGACTCAAAGCAGACCGTATTCACCAACTACCAGGCCAAATATGTTGCCAACACCGCTTACACCACAGCCTCGAACTCCGCAAACTGGGAGTATGTGGGATATAAGAACCTGGCTGCCGACATGAAAGAGCACGAGGGTGTAGCCGCATTCTCAGCCAAAACAGGAAGCGGTCTGGCAAATGAAGCAGCCATAGACCAGACCATAAAGTACTGGGACTTCAGCGCCACGAACTATAAGTTCTACGCTTACTCTCTCGGAGCTGGCAAGACGGGTTCCTCCACGACCTGGGCCAACGCCTCCCTAATGAGCAACAACGACACCTATACCCTCCAAGGTGACCAAGAGCAGCTGTCCGCCTGCTATATCAGCGAACTGCTGACTGTTGACAACCCGAGCGGATCCACCCCGACAGAGGTGAACCTGCGCTTCCTCACGATCAAGTCGAAGCTGCAGCTGGGCTTCTATGAGACTATCCCCGGCTACTCGGTGACGAATCTTAAGTTCTATGCGACTTCTGGTGCTGGTTCTTCTACTACTACCCCGGCCCTGTATCAAGATTATACGGATCCCGCCGAACCAACTCTCCCCAAGGCTGGCACCTATACCGTCACCTTCGATGAGAACGGCAAGCCCCAGCTGGCTTGGGCTGCCGCAGAATCTGAAGGCACACAGGAGAATGTAACGTTCGATGCAATTGCTAGAGATGAGCTGAAGACAAGGGAATATAAAGAAATAGAGATTACACCAGGCGAGAAACTGTATCTCGGCCGCTCCTCAAACACAGCCAGCATGACAGCCGTTAAGGAGGTCCTCCCATACGCAGTTGGAGCTGACCTGACCCTGAAGGTTGACTACACGCTGGTGTCGCGCGACGGCACAGGCGAGACCATCGAGGCCGTTGGTGCCACAGCTGTTGTCCCCGCAGCCTTCACCCAGTGGAAGCCTAACTACAAATACACCTATCTGTTTAAGATCAGCGACAAGTCAAATCCGCTGATCGGTGGTGTAGAAGGTCTCTACCCCATCACCCTCGACGCCGTTGTAGCAGCAGAGCAAGGCGGCTCGCAGGAAACCATCACCACCATCAGCGAGCCCAGCATCACCACCTACGCCAAGGAATCAGCTGTGCTGAGCGATAATGAGTACAAGACGGGCAACAATATTTACGCAGTAGTCGAAGACTATGCAAGCAATCCTACTCTGACAGTCGGCACCAATGCCAAACTCTACTTCGTAACTCTGGATGAGGGTGCTGATCAGGAGATCACCGAGCTTTCTGTTGGTAACGCTCTTGTCAACGGGACACCGAACACAACCGATAAGACTTGGACTGTCACCGATGCTTCGTCTAAGAAGATGGTTGTTACCGATACCGAGGCATCTCTGCTCACAGCCTTCACATCGATTCCGGCAGAAGACTCACCCACAGGTATAGCCATTACCGTTAAGGGTGCTAAGTTCACACCTGCTGTTACCTATGTGCAGGTTCCTGAGAATACTGACCTGACCGAAGGCGTTACTTACTATACTTCAAGTACAGGTGAAGGCGGAGCCGCTGCTGGAGCTTCTGATAAAGCAACAGCTTCAACCTTCAGAAAGACATCTGAGGCTACAGGTGCATACGTAATTGAGTATTCAAGAGGAGCTATAAATAATCCTTGCATTGCTGCAACTGGCACATTTGTTACCGGCACAAAGTATTATACTGATGCTACGGGTGAGACAGAAGTTAACACCTCATCATTTGTAAACGGAGAAACCCCCGTTACTTCATACTTCGTCGCTAATCCGGAATACAAGCCCGCAGTCAAGATCTACAAGGTCATAAGGGTTGTACCAGCGCCCTAACCTCAAACGAAAGTAAATAAAGCATTATGGCAATAAACGAAGGATATAAGAAACTGATTAGCCTCATAGGACTTATAGCACTTATAAGTCTTGTGACCTCGTGCCGCAACTCCAGCGAGGAGGTTGAGCCGACTCAGGAACCCGAGCCTGCAGGTGTTGCCATAACCTTCAGCGGACTGGAAAGCGATGAGCTGGAGCAGACCGCAGGTGTGAAGGGAACCCGAGCGGGACAGCCGCTGAGCAACCTGGGCATCCTGAAATTCAGGGTGTGGGGTTACAAGAACATGAGCTACAAACCCGGCACAGGCTCCTACGAGAGCCCGCAGCTGGTGTTCCCGGGCTACACCGTGAATTACAAGGATGGCAGCGCCGCCTCAACAACCACGAACACCAACGGCTGGGAGTATGTGGCACAGCAGGAAAGCGGCGACGACCAGCAGACCATCAAGTACTGGGACTTCAACGCCAACGCCTATCGCTATTATGCTGTGACAGGAACGGCTGCGGCTGACGATGAAGACCTAAAGGCAAATCCGTCCAAATATCTGGGTGACGATCCCAAATTACCCACAACTTTCACCTTCGCAGCCGATGCCTCGCCGGAGATGAAGACGGTTGGCACAGACGAAGTGGTCGATAAAGCTGCTACTGCCCTAAAGTACGCACGCACCCCGTTCTTCACCAAGCTGTGGTTCAGCGACGGCAATCCCGAGAACTATCCTGAGCAGGAGTTCGGCAAGCCGGTACAGCTGGAATTCATGAAGCCTTTCGCGCGCGTACGATTCATATTTATATACGCGTACCCGCGCGAGGGTATCCTACTCGAGAACAAATGCTTCAAGCCGACCACCGACTATGACCCCGACCCGAAGAAACATAAAGGCATCGTCCGCAAGGGAACGGTCAAAATCTCCTACCCGCTGTCAGGCACATACAACCGCGTGGAGTTCGTCTCGATGGACGCCACAGACGCAAAACGGTTAGAGGCTTTCACCGTGGATGCTGACCCCGAGGACGACAGCAAGGTCTATCCCGACGATGTGCCGGAGGGCTGGTATCTGGTGCTCCCCAACATGAACCAGGAAAGCTACACGCTCAGCGTTACCATCAACAAAAAGCCCAAGGAGTGTGTTGTTCCAAAGGAACTTATGCAGTGGTATCCCGGCTACAGCTACACCTACATATTTAAGGTCACCGACGAGGGCGGCATAGAAATAGAATGGGTTGACGCCGCCGTCAGGCCGTGGACAGAGACAGAAAAGACGTACAACGTGTATAATTGGTAAGGCCGCCTATAATCCCCCGGCGGGGGTTAAAAGGTTAAAAAGTTAAAAGGTTAAAACGTCGAATAAACGATTAAACGGTATAACGATATAACGAAATGACGATAATAGAAAAAATAAGGCTAATGACCTTGATGGGCTTCATGGGACTCGTGGGACTCGTGACTTCTTGCACCTCTGAGGAGGTCGAGGAGCCCGAGAAGACGAGCGTGCCGGTGGAGGTGCAGGGGTACATGGCTAACCATCAGGAGACGTTCACTGTTACCAGAGGATGGCAGCCGCCAACGACTCCTACTCCTGGCTTCACGCTCTATGACGCCACAAAATCTATCATCGGAATAAGCTTCACGCAGGACAAGAAGGATCCTATTTACGGCCACTTCTGGAGAAGCAGCGGCAAGTGGCGCACGCTCATAGATATCAAGACATCAGAGACATTCTATCTCTACGGCTATATCCCTCACAACACAGGCGTTTCATTCGAGGTGACGGACAAAGATGGTAACAAGGCCAATTTCAGCGAAGGTGCCGTGATGCATCTCAATAACCTGCCTACCATCACACCAGAGGATCTCTGCATAGTCGTGGGAGCAAAGAACGGAAAGGATGACTACAAAGCATCCGGCGACTACACCGTAACAGGTCTGCAACAAGGGGACTTCAGTTACGAGGCCAAGGCCATGGGCGAAAACCCCAAAGGCAACTATGTCTTCCTGCTCTTCGACCACCTCTACTCCGCCCTGCGTCTCAGAATCAGAGTCGATGGAGATTACAACAAGCTGCGTACCATCAAGCTGAAAAAGATACAACTGCAGACCAGCACCGACGCAGGTCTCACAAAGAGAAAGACCAACGTGACCATAACGCTTAATAAGACAACGGACGAGAGCTCGCCCATAGCGTTAGACGAGTTCGGAAATGAGTTGATTGAATTCACGCCCGTAGGCACATTAACGAGCGACAGCGTCGTATTCTCGTCGAAAGACGGCCATCTGCTGACCACTGATTATCAGCCGTTCCAGAGCCATTTTATGCCGAAAGGCGTCACCAAGCTCATCGTGACCAGCACATACGATATCTATGACAAGGATACATCTGTAAACCCCGACGGCAACCTCGTCCGCAAGGACTGCAAGGCAACGAACATTATCCAGCTCAACAAGATCGTGGACCGTTTCACAGAGACAAAACGAGGGTACAGATACACCCTCAACATGACCATACAACCCACCTACCTGTATATGCTTTCCGAACCCGATCTGGACAGCCCGACGGTAGTGATGTCTGAGTAAGGCTTCGAATAAACGATATAACGTGATAACGATATAACGACATGATTATAAAACGACATATAAGCCTCCTAATCCTGACGATTATAGTCACCGGCTTGGCCAACGCCCAGGTCAAGGTCGGCGGCAACGTGTATGGCGGTGGTAACCAAGGCGATGTCAACGGCAGCACGCGCGTGAACGTCTATTCGGGTGACATCGGTGCCGTGGAGAGTCGCACAGACGAGATGACGCCCATAGAGAACCCGAAGGGTAAGCTGTTCGGCGGTGCCCGTATGGCCAATGTGGGCGGCAACACCTTCGTGAACATCGACGGCGAGAAAGCCAGCGGCTATGTGCTCATCAACCAAGTCTATGGCGGCAATGACATCGCCGGCACCATCGGTGAGAACAAGAACGCAGAGAAAGTCGTGCCCTCGGAGCTGACAGCCATCAAGCGTGTTCCAGCCGATGCTAACGACCCCAAAAAGAACGCTGTTGACAACACCTTCAACAGCTATGTCCGCATCTCCACCAAGATGCCGGCCACTCCCGAATATTATACTGATGAAGATGTTGCCGCAGCAGCTGATTACCCCGAGAATCCCGCCTGGAATAAGACCCCGGGCAAAGATCTCAAGCCCGATCCTACAGGCGAGAAGATCTACATCGGCCAGCTCTTCGGCGGCGGCAACGGTGACTACTTCTACAACAACAACGGCGGCACACATGAGATCTACCGCTCTGAAATGGACTTCAATTTGCACAATAGTCCGATTGCCACTTCCACAACAGACTTCATCTTCCCGGAGCAGAAGAAGACCTATCTCGAGGTGTTAGGCGGCTCCATCGTGTATGGCTACGGCGGCGGCAACAGCGCCACGGTGAAGGAGCAAACCATCATCCACGTGGATAACCCCAGCCTGGTGACCAACCATATCTTCATCAATAAAAGTTCTTGGTTGGAGGATAAAACTGCCACAGCAGAAAGCGGGGACATCACCGACCTGCTCTGCACCGCGCGCTTCAAGGAGATGGGCATCAACACCGGCTACTCGAAGCCCGGTAGCGGCGAGTACCAGATAGGCCGCTTCTTCGGCGGCAATAACAAGGCCGAGATGGCCATCCGTCCCACCTGGAACCTGGTGAGCGGCAAGATCCGTAACCTGTACAGCGGCGGTAACCGCGGTAACATGACCAGCCCCGAGGGCCTGCTGCTGGACATCCCAGACTACTCCACCCTCATCGCCGACTACGTCTATGGCGGCTGTCGTATGGCAGATGTGAAGCCAACGGTGAATGGAGAATATGTGCCCTGTACCAACCTTCAGGATAAGGATGCAGAGGGCAATCAGAAGTACAAGTTCCCCAATGAGCTGTCAGCCCGCGTCCTCATTCGCGGCGGCAACATCAACACCGTCTATGGCGGTAACGATGTGACAGGACGTGTGTACGGCGGCAATGCCGTCGGTATTCACACCAGCATCCGCGGTGATGTCTATGGTGGCGGTAACGGCGCCTACCCCTACACCGACAACACCAACTTCATCGGTGATGATGTCTATGGCGACCTGTACTACGAAGACATGAGCATGAACGACTTCCGTCCCAATGCCGAGCAGGTTTCCATCCACCTGAAGGGCACCAAGGAGAAGCCCACCGTCATCGGCGGTTCCATCTTCTGCGGCGGTAACTGTGCTACGCTGAAGTCTGCCAAGGAGGACCCGCTGATGGAACTGAAGATCGGCTCCTACGTACTCGCAGACAAGGCCTTTCTGGGCAACAACGGTGAGAAGATGATTGACCCAACCATTCTTGAGCGCTACGCCACGGACAATTACAACTCCATGAATCTGACGGACCCCGCCACCTTTGCCGAGTACATGGATGGTGCTGCCATGAGCCTGCGCCCCAGCGTCGTCTTCGACCAGAAGCCTAACGACCACGATGATTACATAGACAACACCAGTCAGATTGGCTCTTTCTACTGCGGCGGTAACGTGGGTAGTATGGTCATCCCCGGCAAGCACACGCTGCGTTTCGACCGCGGTCTGATCATCTTCGAGAAGCTGGTGGGCGGCTGTAACAACGCCAATGTGGAAGCCGGCGATTACAATGCTGCCTACAAGGGTGGCATCTTAGGCAGCGCCGAGGAGCAGGACAGCTACATGGAAGGCGGCAAGATCAAGGACCGCCTGGAGATCAACCTGAACAACGTCGTCATTCAGCCCAAGCGCTGGGTGGACACGTTTGAGCCCCTCACCAGTTCAGACCTCACTGCTGACAGCAAGCTGAAAGAAGGCGAGACCTATTACACCACCGACCTGCGTGCGAGCGAGTTCGTGGCCGACGGTACTGAGGTCGTTAACCTGTCAGACCCCAACAAGTATTACAAGCTCACCAACGTCGGCACCACCCTGGAGTGGAACACCGTGGAGTGGAACCTTAACGAGAACGACTTCATCAGAACCGGAAAAACTGGCACTGCTGCCGACGACCTGAAACGTCGCCTGTACGGCGGCAACGTCTATGGCGGCTGCTACAACAGCGGTCACGTGAACGGCAACGTCATCATCAACATCAACCAGGATCTACACCAGCGCGACGTGCTGTTTGCCGAGGCAGATCCCAGCGACCCGTATAAAATCAAAAGCGGCGGCGACCGCCGTACGGGTGTGCTCCGCGAGTCGCAGGGCGACGACGTGCAATCTGTCGCCATGTCGGTGTTCGGTGCCGGTTATGGTGCAGACACGGAGATCTGGGGCAGCACCACGGTGAACCTGAACAACGGCTACGCCTTCCAGATCTTCGGCGGTGGCGAGGAAGGTGTTGTCGGCAAGACGGACGACGAAGGCAGCAAGACCTATAATGCCCACTACACCAGCACGGTGAACCTGAAGGGCGCCTATGCCGGCTACTCTGAAGAGGAGGAGGGCCTGCCCCTGGCAGAGAGCGAATACATCTACGGCGGCGGTTGCGAAGGCGACGTCCTCGGCGACTGCTACGTCTATCTCGGCAACGGTCGTGTCTATGATGCCTTCGGAGGTGCTTCCAACGCCGACATTTATGGTGGTACGGAGGTACATATAGGATATAACGGCGGCTTCCCGTGGATTCGCGACAACATCTATGGTGGCAACGACTTCGGCGGCACCATCAAGGGTACGAGAAACCACACGACGGCCACCGCTCCGCGTGAAGCCTTTGATGCACAGATGCTGTTGTCCTCCACCTACGTGAAATACATCCAGGGCCGCGTCGATTCCATCTTCGGCGGCAACTATGGTAACTACGACTATGCCAACCCCGTCTTCAAGGACTACACCTACTCGCGTGGAGAGGATGGTAAGGTTGCCGGTGATCCTCGTCTCGATGACAAGGGTAATCCCGTCTTCCACTTCCCGCACCTGGACGACAACTCCTTCGTGCATTTCATTCCTGTCGATAACTCCAACAACCACGCCTCCTTCATCTTCGGCGGCAGCGAGGGCCATCCCGGTTTAGCAGACCTGAACAACTCCATGCAGCAAGAGGCCTATGTCCTCATCGACGACACCAAGACCAAGGATGCCAACCGCTTCGCGAATGTGGATATCTATGGCGGCGGTGCTTTTGCCGGCATGGGCACCGAGAAGACGCACGGTGCCGGCAGCACTGCTATCGACCTGTACGCCGGCAGCTTCCACAACATCTATGGCGGCAGTAACCAGGAAGGCCTGATTGGCTACACCCGCGTGAATGTGCCCGCCGCGTCCACAGCCAAGGTCAACGCCATCTTCGGCGGCGGCAAGGGCTATGATCCGGCACTCTATGCTACGAAGCCGGAGCTGCAAGCCCGCTACTGCGACAACTACGTCACCTGCGTTGACTACAAGGCACCCAACGCCATCGTGGAGGATGCCATCTACGGTGGCAACCACAACAGCCGCATCGCGTGCGACACCTATATTAATATTGAAGCGCCGGTGATGCAGAGCAGCGGCTACCAGGCCACCATCTACGGCGCCGGCTATGGCGACGAGACGGTCTCCGGTCGCACCAACGTGTTCATGAACAACCACTCCAACGCCTACAAAGTCTTTGGCGGCGGTCGCGACGGCAACGCCATGAACTACCTCTCGCTGACACGATGGCTTGGCCAACAGTTCTTAGCTGGCGGCACTCCTGCAGGGGAGGTAGCGGGGAAGGTCACCGCCTACGGCGACATCCTCCGCACGTTCGGCACCTATCTCGCCTCCAACCCCATCCACCTGCCAACAGCCATCGGCACCTATCCCAATGCAAATGGTGAGTATGACGGCACCTACACCAACGACATCTTAACGACCCCCGAGAATCCCCCCTACTACAACACCAACGTCCACATCATGAACGGCGGCAACGTCAGCGGCTACGCCTATGGCGGCGGTTTCGGTGAGAACGCAGTCGTATCAGGCGACACCTATCTGGAGCTGCTGGGCGGCAACGTGGACAAGGACATCTACGGCGGCGGTCAGGGAGGTCCGGTGTATGACGAGTACGACTTGAAGTCGTTCACCGCAACCACCAACGTCTATATCGAGGGCGGAATGGCCCGTAACGTCTATGGCGGCGGTTATCTGGGACATGTTGGCAGACACTTCAAGACTGTTGATAGTAAAATGGTGGATGCAGCCGTTAACGAGGCTGGAACTGACATCCCCGCTGTGGCCAATGTGACCATCGGTAAGGTGGACGGCACCAGCTTCTACAACGGCATCCCCGCCATCCAGCGTAATGCCTACGGTGGCGGTGAGGGCGGCTCTGTCTATGGCACCGCCAACCTGACCATCAACAACGGATACATCGGCTACCGCTACAAGAACATGGCGCCAGCGGGTCAGACGCCCGACTACCAGTATGTCGAAGAACTCGACGACAAGACAGCCAACGCCATTGAACAAGCCGGCAACGCCTTCGGCGGCGGCTACGTGGTCAACAGCTACGTGGATGTCGCCAACCTGAAGATGTACGGCGGCACTGTCCGCGGCAGCCTCTACGGCGGCGGCGAGGTCGGTCCTATCGGGCGCGGCACCATCCGGTACAAAGACACCTACACCACCACCGGCATTGTCAACGGCGATGCCCGCATCTTCAAAGCCGGCAAGACCCTTGTGCAGCTCTTCGACGGCCATGTCAAGCGCAACGTCTTCGGCGGCGGCCGCGGTCATGACAGCTGGGGCGGCGACGGTACGATGTATATGGACGATGACCTGAAGCCCTTGCTGGACCTGCAGTGTAAGGGTTATGTCTTCGGCCAGACCGAAGTGGATGTCTATGGCGGTGAAGTGGGCACCGACGAAGGTGTGGCCCTAGGCTACGGTAACGTCTTCGGCGGCGGCGACATCGGTTTCGTCTATAGTGCATACGAGAATGAATCTGGCGTTCTGAGCATCGGTAAGAAGAACGGCACACGCTATGACGGGAAGGACAATAGCGAAGGCTACTACTACAAATACGAAAACGAAGCTTTCAAGACAGATGGCGGCGAATATTTCCTCACCGAGGACTGCAAGGTCGTTGTGGAGCCCTGGTGTAAGGTGGGTACTCCCATTAGCATCGAGAACGTCTATCCTCAGTATTCTACCGTTCCTGAAACGGAGATTGCTTATATCAAAAAGAACCACTTATCCGTCGAGTCCTCTATAGATGCCTCGGGCAAGGTTACTGCCACAGGCGGTATTCGCTACACCCACGCATACGCTAAAGATGCCTTTGTGCCGACAGCAGCCCTCAACACGCTGGGCAACAAGTCGGCCAGCTCCACAGAATGGACTACACTCGGCAAGACCGATGTCAACAAGGAAGGTGTCATCGTTCACAACGCTGTGTTCGCCGGTGGTAACACCTCTCCCGGTTCTACCGAGGTGTATGCCAACACCACCACCGTCTTCGGCAACGCCACCGCCTCCATCAACGATGTCTATAACCGCGACCTCATCTCCATCGGTCGTGGACGCATCGGTGGTCTGTATGGCGACGGCAACCTGACGCTGGTCGATGGCTACCGCGAGCTGAACATCACCAACTACGGCACGGACTACTATCACATCAAGCCCGAGATTACGTTGGCACAATACAATGCACTCCCCAATCGCGAGGCCGCTTACTACGAGATTCGTTATAAGTGCAAGAAAGAGTGTACCGACAATGCCAAAAAGACCTACGCTAAAGGTGCCACCATCACGGCCGATGAGATGCTGGCCGTCTTTGAAGGCATAAAGGTGGACGGACAGCCAATGATTGGGACCGATGGCAAACCGAATTCTGCATATTGGGAAGAGAACGGTGTCTGCTCGCGCTATGCCGGCCGTCCGATGAACACCATCCAGCGTGCTGACTTCTGCGGCGTCTTCGGTAGCCGCATGGTGATGCAGGGTGCTCAGGACCGTGTGCCTGAGACCGTGGACTACACCAACTACACCATCAACCGTGTGCGTGAGGTGTCGCTGAACAAGAAAGTCTCTGTACGCTCTGGTGATTCTACCGATGAGAAGAACAAGGAACATGGCAACTACTTCGGCATCTACAGCGTCGTGAACTTCCTCGGTGCTCTCACCAGCGACGTAGACTTCGGTGATGACAGCCGCCGTCCCTACGCGCGCACTACCGACAACACAGATACAGGAACCTATCAGAAGACCGCTAATGGGCAACCTTATGGAACAGCCTCCTTCTATGACTGGAAAGCACAGTTCCCCCACGACCGCTGGCGCAACAACGGTAACAGCCATAACAAGGTGGCCCTGGCCTCCGGCGTCTATCTGGAGTTGACCTCTGAGAAGAGCACCGGCACCGACCTCTACGAGAAAGACTGGGGTTTGATCACCGGCGTCGTGGAACTCGACCTCATCAATGTGCAGCCCGGTATGGGTGGCGGCTATGTCTATGCCAAGAACGAACACGGCATCCGCTCGAACACGGGTAAAGACCAAGTCATCCTGACAGCCCTAAACCGTGGTGCTATCACCAACAAGCAATTCCGGTACACCACAGACGAACCCAGCAAGAAAGAATGGGAGACCTCCGGTAACTTCGTCCACAGCACGCAGACCATCATCGACGACTGCTATAATATTGGTGGCAAGTACGGCTCAGGTTACAACAAGCCCGACGGCGTGCCCGCCCACTACTGGTTCATCAAGGGCGCCGTCTATATCTACGACCAATATATCTCCGCATACACCGGCTCGCCGAATGCCTACAGCGAAATCGTCAGCATCCCGCTGACCATCACCTCCGCCTCCCACGGTAAGATGACGCTGTTGGATGTTAAGCCCAACTTCTATGCTTACTATGCAAATGGCAGCCTGAAGCCACTTGAAGAGAACGACAAGATAGAACTCCGCGAGACCGAATACGGCCGCAACGATGCCATCAACTTCTGGGATTGGAAGACCCTCAACTCCAACGAGCAGAAGCTCTTTGTGGATGATACCTACGTCGTCACTGCCGACTGTACATACGGAACCGGAGAAACTCCTGTAACTTATAAAGCTGGCACCGTGCTCCTGCCAAGTGAATATGAGTCGCTGAAAGCATCAGCTCCAAAGAAGAAACTTGAGGAAGGCGATGTGGCTGAAACGCCCTATGTGCACCATGTTTCCAAGGACAAGGATGTTGATTTCGACTTCGTCTTCCGTCCCTCCAACAACGTCAGCCACGATACCGGCTACATCCTCACCTACAATATCGACAACCCGAATCAGTGGAATACATGGTACACGCCGAAAGAGGGTACGTCCCTGACCGGGAAGAAGGATTCTGAAGAGATCAAGTCTCCTTCAATAACACCCAGCAACTACGAGGACGGCCCCACCTATACGCCCAATGCCACCGGTCTGTATGGTCAGCAAGACTACGCCATCGGCAGCATCATCTCCAAAGAGGAATATACCACGTATGGCACAGCTTACAGCCAGCTTACCGATGCTGAGAAGACGGCACTTGGCGACCAGGCTGAGTTCTATCCTGCCTACATCGTAACCGCCGATGTTCTGGAGACCACCAACAAGAGCGGCACCGCCCAGCGTTTCCATAAGGGAGCCACACTGTCTAAGGAAGATTATGCAGACGCAACGTGGACTGCCATGTCCGGAAGCGTAGCACTCGCCAATGTGGTCACTAGCACCGTCCAGCTCAGCCCCACCGAGTTCATCTACCGCAACACCTACTTGACAGCAGATGAGATTACAAGCATTAAGAGCAAGGTTAGTTCCGATATTGCCACAGAGATAGACAAAGTCGTAGAGAAAGCCTACTATTGTACTAAAGCTGGCAAATACGGCGGCGACTACTTCCAGGCTGGCCATAACTACCGTGGTCTGGCAGCCTTCAGCAGCCTGTCGAAGAGCGACCGCGAGAAGTTCACCTTCAACTACGATGCCCTCGACCTGCTCATCGACCCGAAATACCGCAATGCCAAAGGCGTGAAGTACCAGTACGACTCCCAAAAAGGAGACCTGGATGGTGCCGAGGCTAACCCCGCTCATTATTCTCTCCAGTCGCCTATTGACTACAGCGCTACGTACAAGGGTAATTCTGAATTGGCGTACATAGATGATAACAATACCGGGCAAACTGCGACCTACGGTACCGAGCTCACACGCACCGAGTATGAGCGTCTGCCCAACGAGCAGTTCTACTGGGCTCCTATCACGGTAAGCAACACCAGCGACACATACTATGTAGTAACGGAGACCATCGTGCTCGGTGATACGCCATACGCCGCTGGGCAGGTCATTCCCAAGGACACCTACGATGGCCTGGGTGATACCGAAAAGGAGAAGGTGGCCAAGCTGAAATTCCCATCTGAAGATACCTATTATTATTGTCGCGAGGCATACACGATTCCCAATGATGACACCGGTCATGCCATCACCAGCGCAGCTGATGTCACGGGTGCTACGGGTGGCAACTATGACAAGAACAAAGAAGTTCCCACTGGTGTTGTTATTACTGATGCCACTTATAAGACCCTCACCAACAAGCAGAAGAACTTCGCCATCCACGGCGTGGCACCGACGGAGACCAGCACACTGTATGTGACGCGCAACTCCGACATATTCGACCTCTCTGCCGAAAAGATCATCACCGTCATCTACAAGTATGACTACGTGGAGAGCGACATGGACGGAATGCATATCACGCCCGTAAGCGAATACCACGTGCTGAACATCCACCTGAACTTCAAGAGTGGTGTGCCCACCGTGGAGGACATCAAGGCTCCGGACATCATCCTGCCCGGTACCACCATCAGTATCCCCGAGCCTTACGTGACACCCGGTGCCTACGAGATTACCGGTGGCGGCTGGGAACTCTTCGACAGCAAGGGCGATGCCGAGGGCCATATCAATGGCGTGGAATACTCCCCCGTCTCCGATCCGCTCTATCTCTATCAGAACAAGCACTTCCTGGCCTACTATGCCAAGAGCTATCTGGGTAAGACCTACTCCAACTACGTTCCCGTAAGCGTGGCTAACTACCACGACTTGAAGAAGGTCATGGAGGCCACGGATCACCACTACTACATCGACCACAAGGAGATCTTTAACCGCCTGAATGTGGAACCGAAGATCTACATCAACAACTACAGCGGCGAAAAGGATGGTCTGGATATGTTCAAGGATCTGTATGACCTGAGCGTGCTCAAGAACCCGGCAGTAGATCCCAAAACAGGACTCATCACTGATGAAGGCACCTTCAAGGATCATAAACCTTTGAATGAACGCGTGAAAGCCGGCAAAGGCCTCGAGTTCTTCCTGCGCACTGACATCGAACGTGGCACTCAGGAGGTGGCTAACCCAGAACATGCAACCAATCCTGAGGCTCCGGAGACCATCACCGTTACGAAACCCTGGACTCCGATCGCTTCCGGTACCGACCCGTGCTTCGAAGGCACATTCCACGGCGACGGCCACACCATAAGCGGCCTCGACCACTCGCTCTTCGGGAAGCTCTGCGGCGACGTCTATAACCTCGGCGTCACGGGTACATTCACAGATGCCGGCGTCGCAGATACCGGCGATGGATATGTGGAGAGCTGCTGGATCAAGAGTAGCGCACCCGCTGTCAACAGCTCGGTCAAGGCCGTCTTCGGCAATCCGACAGCCGAGGGCCAGACCACCGTCAACTGCTACTATCCCACAAGCAACAGCTACAGCGATGGAAGCATCGCCAGCCAGATGCCAGATGAGGCGTTCTACAACGGCGAGGTGGCCTACGACCTGAACAACTTCTACCTCTACAAGCGCTACAGCGACCACACATCGCTCAGCGGTACCACCACCGACTACTACTATTGGAAGCAGGGTGAGGACCAGCCGCAGTTAGGCCGTTACACAAGCCATCCGGAAGAGTGCTCGTCTGGTGCCAACGGCTTCACGTATGTGGAGAGCCGCTTCGCCGACGGTGACTTCCGCTATGCAGCAGGTTCTATCCCGACCTATGCCGACGAGCGCATGTACGTAGATCCCGAGGATCCCACCAAGGAATACTTCTTCCCCATCTGGCCAGATGACTACCTGTTCTTCGGACAGAAGCTGACCTACGGCTACTCCGCTACCTATGCACATGACGACACGCCTACGGCTATCGCACGCGCCAACGGACGCCTGTCACAGAACCTCGACGCTAACCGCGTTTATCGTGCACCGGCTTACTACAGGTCCAATGTCATGAACGTGGCTCACTTTAACCCGCACGCTTATCTGGCAGCGATGTCCAAGGACGGCACCAAGGAGGCACATCCCAATATGACCGCCATCGACTTTGCCGACCATAAATTTGGATCTTATAATACCTATAAGACCTATGGCTTGGGCACTGTCAACGGCACTGCCGATGGTCTGCCCGACATGTTCTACCCGCCGCTGCTCGACGACGACGGCCTGCTGAGCATCGTCAACATCGACGAGACGCAGAACCTGCTCGTCTATGCACCGGCCTCTTCCGGCGACGGCTATGTCAACAGCGCTACACACGACGTGCTCACCAGCTACTTCGCAGATCCTGCTTATGCAGACTACTACGACAACGACGATGGCTATCGCCTCGTGGCCGACGCCAGCGCCGTGACCTCGTCGATCTATGGTCACCTCGTGCAGAGCGACCTGACAGCCACCAACGACCACCTCCTCGTAGACAAGCAGGACTTCAACGCGCCTATCGCCTACGACTTCGACGCAGACCACAGGATGTGGTACCAGCGCATCCCCGAGGATCAGGAGTATGTGGACTTCACCAAGGGCTGGCAGGGCATCAGCCTGCCGTTCACCGCAGAACTCGTGACAACGCATCAGAAGGGTGAGATCACACACTTCTACAGCGGCAGCGAAACCAGCAAGAACGGCACCGGCACGAAGGTTGGTCACGAGTACTGGCTGCGTCGTTTGGACAACATCAAGGAAGAGGGCACAGCTCCAGACATCGTGGCCAAGGCCGACTTCTTCTATCCCATCGCCGGAAAGGAGAATAAGACTGTCACCAACAGATTCCTGTGGGATTACTACTACCATAATGAAGACGTCCATAACCAGAAAGACGCGAACGCTGACATATATCTGCAGTATAGGCAATACTACAATGAAGACCGCACCTACGCCGGTTACCCGCTCGTGACAGCGGCCACTCCGTACATACTCGGTCTCCCGGGCGAGACATACTACGAGTTCGACCTCAGCGGTAACTTCGAAGCGATGAACACTGCAGAACCCATCGCCAAGCTGGGCAAGCAGATTATCACCTTCGCCTCCGAGCCGAATGCCAACATCAAAGTCAGCGATGTCGAGATCAATGAGATTCGCTCAACGGTAACCAAGAGCGGCTACACCTTCATGCCAAGCTACTTGAACATGAGTCTCGACGCCGGCACTAACAACTACACGCTCGCCGAAGACGGAAGCAAGTACGAGAAGGTGCCCGCTACAGGCGAAGCCACAACGGTCAGCGCCTTCCGTCCCTTCTTCACCGTAGCAAGCAGTTCTGTCAAGAAGCAGCTGCCGAGCTATATCCTCTTCAGCGGAGAATACGGTTCACCTGAGGAAGGACCGGAGTCCGTCATCGACGGTGGCATTGAGATCTATGCACGCGGTCGCACCATCTACACGAGGTCACACCTCAAGGAGCCCGCCGTAATCCGAATCATCAACATCGGCGGTGGCACCATCACCAACTACGTCCTCGAACCGGAACAGACCGTAACCACTCAGATCCATGTCGCAGGTGCATACCTCGTCAACCGCAAGAAACTATTCATAAGATAAAGAACAGAAGAAGTGTCCGGCGGTTCCCCCGCCGGCACAAAAGAAACAAATGGACAACCCGCGCCCCATACAACACCAAATGACACGACGTGCAGCCGCTCACGACTACACGCACTCCGGCATCTACCACATCACCATACATGTGGCAGAAGGACTGGGCCAGCCACTCGGTGCCGTCGTGGGTAACCCCTTAGCCCCAGACGGTAGTGCCGATGCGCCACGCACGGCACTATCCGCCGCAGGGCTGATGGTAGAGCACGAGCTGTTCACCGCCATCCATAGCCGCTATCCCATGGTCACCATCCAAGACTATGTGATTATGCCGGACCACCTCCACTTCCTGCTGGTGGTGCAGGATTTGATTCTGAGCCAGAACGGCAAGCGCCAGCCTTTAGGTCAAGTGATTGCCGGCTTCAAGAAAGGCTGCAACCGCAAATATTGGGAAATGCTGGACGCCGCCAGCGGCATAACACAAGCTCAAAGAGAAGGCCAAAGAGAAGCTCAAAGAGAAGGCCAAAGAGAAGCTCAAAAAGAAGGCCAAAGAGAAGGCAACGGGCAAACCGTTACCCACACTACCGGCAGTGTGCCCAGCGGTTCAACCGACACAGCTGGCATCAGCAGCTGTTCCACCATTTCCAGCGCTGGCAGTGTGTCCAGCGGTTCAACCGCTGGGAAAAAAGTCCCCTCTTCCGGCACCACCGGGCGCCAGCCCCTCTTCGCCCCCGGCTTTTGCGATGTTATGCCGGTTGACGAGCGGCAGCTGGCAACACAGCGCGCCTACATCGCGGGCAACCCGCGCAGCCGACTGCTGCGCTGCACAACACCCGCGCTGCATATCCAGCGCGGCGGCATAACCACCGCGCTCGCCCCCTCCGCCCTCCGCGGCTATCTGCAGCGCGAATGTCCGCCCTCAATAGCAACCACAGAGGCGCTGGCGGCCATCGAAAGCCGCCTGCTTATCAACACCGGCTCTGCCTCTTCGGAAACCCCATCCGCAGCCGGCTCCGCCTCTGCTCCCGCATCTGCGGCCAGCTCGGGAACCCCATCTGCAGCTGGCTCCGCCTCTGCTCCCGCCTCTGCGGCCAGCTCGGGAACCCCATCTGCAGCTGGCTCTGCCTCTTCTGCCCTCACGGGCAGTGTGTCCGGCGGTTTCCCCGCCGGTAAAAACCGCTTCATCGCCTGCGACACCTATGGCGACCGCTCGCTTCTTACAACGCGGCGCTGCCTGCCCGTGGTATGCCACCGCAATGACGCAAAGCGTTTCGGCGAGCAGAAAGCGCGCTGCCTCGAAGAGGCTGCACGCGGAACCACTCTCGTCTCAGCGCGCATCGCCAGAGGCGAGCAAGAGATCATAGATGAAGCCGTAACTCACGGTTTCGCCGTGGTTTTAATCCACGACAACGGTTTCCCCGACCGTTATCACCCCTCTGCAGACCGCCTTCAGCTCTGTGCCGCAGGCCGCCTGCTCCTCATCACCCCCTGGAGCTACCAGTACCGCCCCAAGAACACAGGCATCACTGTCCCCGAGTGCAAGACCATGAACTGCGTGGCGCAGGCCCTGTGCCGCACAAAAGACAATTGGTGGAAAAATAAAGAATAAAAACTCTCCCCAGCGGTTCCCCCGCTGGAATAAAGAAAAAAATATATACAACAGATATGAAAGTTAACGGTAAGTTTACAGACATGTTTAAGTTCGTTATCAAGAGAACCAACGTTCTCCGCAACATATTCTTTTCACTGACTCTGATGACCCTCGGAGCCGGTAATGCGTTGGCGCAGGCTCCGAAGGTAGCAGACGGCATTTATTACATCCGAAACAACGCCACAAACCAAGGATATCTTTGGCCGTCACTGACTACTAATACCACTACAGGTTACCGTTATCTTACTACTTCTTTAGACACATCAGCAGGTGCTGTTAGCAACAATAATGGTGTCAGCTACCTTGCACATGACAAATCATATAGCCATTGGGTAGTAAAAAATGTGGAGGGGGGATTTATTCAGTTGATCAATCCCAGACTCAACAAATATGTTGTCATACGAGAATTTCCAAAAACCAATAATAGCAAAGAACGTGACTATGGAGACCGAGACGTATGGCTAACTGATGAACCTGATGCTGGGAATCTTGACTGGAGTTATTTTGTTTTAAACAACGATAATAGTCCCTATAAAATATCGCCCAAGCCAGGATTAAACGATAAGAGTACAACAACAGGCTATTCGTTAAACAGTGCTTCTGGAGATGATAGGGTGTGGTTGACATGGTCCAAGTCTGATAACAAACCACAAAATAAAGAAGGGCGCGAGGGCTTGATTCAGTTTTATTCAAGTGGTACACCACTATGGGCATTTACATCCGACAAGCTTGATGCACCGACTATCAGTGATGTGGATGAAAACAGTCAGGTGTCAATAACGGAAAGCAATGAGCTGCCATCTGGTTATAATATTCGATATACAACAGATGGTTCAGCACCCACTGCATCCAGTACCATCTTGGAAGGCAGTACTATAACTATCAGTAGTTCATACACACTGAAAGTGGTGATAGAACGCTATGGCGTTGTGTTGACAGAGGTCGCCACGAAAGCAGTGGCACCTGTAGCTCCAAAGCCGACCTTTACCCTCAATCCAGACGGCTCAATAACGATGACGCCAGAAAGCGGTACTTCTATCTATTACACAACAGATGGAACGGATCCAAGCACATCAAGTATAGCATACAGTACTACTCCTATTGATGCCAGTGTTGTTGCCAATGCAACGGGCTCTGCCATCAAGGCCATTGCTGTGAATGACGAAAATAACACCATTGTTTCCTATGTTGTCACGATACCATTGGCTTCCTATACCTATAAGATTGTAAAGGCGAATCATGAGGATGGAGTGGCCATCAGTTTATCTATAAAACAGGCTGTTGGTAAGCAGTTGAGAAACGGAAGTGCAAAGACTGATGGAATTACCAATGGATATTATGATATTCCAGCAGAAATCCAAAGCCCATACATCTCAGACGAGACGATTACCTTCTACACGATGGAGGGTGACTTTAATGCTGCAAATCTTACCGATGAGCATGAAATCACGGCAACACCCGCAAATAGTGCCAACATCTATGTCACTTATACCACGGGCAATTTGAGCGAAAAATTCCTGCATTTCCAGGGAGCACGTCCTTTTAACTTCAAGGATTCCAGTGGAAAATATTTAATCGACAATGGTTCTGCTGTGGAAGCGGTAACCAATGCTGAGACATCTGTAACAGATAAAAACTATCTGTGGTATTTCTACGGCAGTGACCCATACAATATACAGATCAAGAATGCTGATAGCAACAAATACCTGACGACATCCGGTCCTGCACCAGCACGTTCCGATGTTGCTGTCCCATTCTTCCTGACAGCACAAAGTGGAGAGGGAACAACTTCCAGGCATATTACCTTGAAGAAAGTGTCGAATGGTGAAACCATTGAGCTTAATATCAACACGGTTGTTCTTCCGCTCTCCTATACGTTGATTGATAGGGAAAATAAGGTTATAGAACGTGGTATTAGTTATGATGCTGATGACGGACTTAGACTGCCTGCTGCATGGCAGAGCCCATTGGTGGACTATCACTATTGGAATGCCGATGCATTTGTACAGACCACAGCAGGAACACCTGATGAGCCGTTTGTTTTCAATGATAGTCCGACGGAAATTACCACTGCTACACAAGCCACTTCAAACAATATCATCTACGTCACCTACACGCTGAAGAGTGATATGACCATCGACCTCGATGGCCGCAATCTCCTTGAAGATGATAGCAAGACAAATAGTGTGACCTATAGGTTGCAGTTCTCTGGAGGTGCTAGCTTTAACCAAGAAGATGGTCTGGATGGTGTATCGGGAACCGCTACAAAGGCAGTATATCCCTATAGCAATGGTGATGCTTCGCTCTATGTCTATGGCACGCAGCAGTGGAACGACCAGTTCAACAGTGGTGCGAGCACCCGCACCCGTTGGCTGTGGTATCTGGAGCCTGCCAAGAGCGTGTTAGACCCGTACCACGTAAGGGTTTCATCCTATCAGACACAGACGAATTATACCGATCCCGATACGAAAAAGGTGGTGACAGATTTCCACTCCTATCTGCGCACCTATAAGCCGGTAGGTTATAGCGAGGTGGTGACAGGTGTTACGAACAACAACCCGTTGGCTCATGGTAAGGCTGCAAGTGCTACCGCCGAGACCGACCTGCCAGCAGGTAGTGAATATATGTTGTTGGGAACATCAACAGAGAGTCTGAGATTGGTGACTGTTGATGAGATTGACGGATCTCGTAGAACCGTCAATTCCTTCGAACAGTACTGGAAGAACAATCCTACGGTGCAGGGAAAACTACCTGAAGGCAAAAAAGTGACGACCGGAGGACGCAATGTAACGCTGACAGATGCCCAAAAGACGGAGATTACAGCATGGGGCTGGCACGTTTACGAAGAATATGCCAATTCCGCACCTTGGGTACATAATGCCGATGGAACGCCACCTACCACGAGTAAGAAATTCCGAAAGGAAGAGCATGTCTATCAGACTGTTACCATGGGCGAGTCTTTCCAACTTGTGCCAACAGATATTAAGCCTATGCTTATCCTGCTCGACCAGCACGGATGGGAGATCGCTCGTGTCAAACTTCCTACTGGCGACCCTGCTACACTTACACCTGAACAAAAAATAGAACGTGCTGCACGCTACGCAGAGATTCATAAGTACAGCAGCCCGATGGTAAAGGCCTACCACTATTATAAGACTGCTTCGAAGATACCTGGCTACCATAAATACAAGGTTGATATGGATAGCCACGCCACAGAGAAGGATGATGCATCAAAGGAATATACTTCTAAGGCATTAGGCGTTTTGAATGGCGACGAAGGTAACCTTCCCGACTATGGAACGCAAGCTCTTGAGGCTGGTAAGGAGCGTGACTGGTACGTAACCTACGACGTAGATCCGGAATATACCAATGTATATGCTGAAAAAGCTTCATACGACCTGAATTCTGCAGCTCTCTATTTGGTAAAGCAAGGTGGTAAATATGCCAAGAATAATAGTGATGTTTTAGCTGTAGAAGATGACATTAAATATGAAAACATCCCCGATAACCTGAAGTGGTACTTAAGACCCAACTTCAATATCGATAAAGAGATGGGTTATCTCTATTCCACTGATACAGGACACCAAGAAGACGCCAAGACTAAAGAGGCCACAGAACAGGATTACGTCGATAGGGAGATTCCTGGTTGGACCAATGGCTTTGATCCGTATAACCTGCAGATCCAGAGTAAGTCGAATACTCTGCGTTACTTTACGACCAATGCGGATGGTGCAAGCGTTAGCAGTTCTTGGACAGGAACGTATCCGTCTGGGACGGCCACCATATCCTTACAGAATATGGTTGACAGGGTGTCCTCTGTGGGTCTTGACCAAACCAATATGAAGATTACCAACGCCACCTTTATGGTATTGGACGATGGTAATGGCAATATGCGGTTGGTTCCCCGCTTCGACAATTCCAAGGTGATGCAGAACTTCACCTCGCTTGCTGCACCAGCAGGGGCTGCAGAGACAGGCGATAAAGGATTGGGCACTCAGACATTCTACATAGAGCCGATACCTACGGTGGTTACCAACTCTTCGCAGATTACAGCCATGGGTGGTCGCTATATGTTGGCCGGCAACTTTACAGCCTCTGGTTCTATCGGTACCAAAGACGCTCCATTCAAGGGGACCATTGAGGGTCAGATTGACAAGAGCTTCAGTGTCTCCAAACCTTTCATTGCCTACGCTGAAGATGCGATTATCAAGAATGTGATTATCGAGAATTCATCGGTCAGCAGCGGTAATACAGACGGTCATGCAGGTGCTATCGTAGCCACAGCCACAGGTGATACCCGTATCTACAACTGCGGTGTCAATGGCGGTAGTGTCAGCGGTTCTGATCATGTCGGTGGTATCGTGGGACATCTTGATGGTAGTGCACGTGTCATCAACTGTTACAGTTTTGCTAATATTACAGGTGGTACCGACGTCGGCGGTATTGTGGGTTATAACAATGTAAAGAATGTATCACAGGGCAACATCAAGACCATGGTGATGAACTGTGCTTTCTACGGAAACATCACCGACGGTACCACAAAGTCGCCCGTCTATGGCGGTAATAATATCAACAATACAAAAGATGGCCTAAACACCTTTAACTACTACGCCTACGAACAATTGCCTACTAGCCATATTACCGATGGCAAGTACAACTGTGCACTGGCTGTAGAAGACAAGTATTTCAAGCGCTTTGAGTTCTATCGTCTGTTGCTGAATAGCAACAAGAAACTGGCTGCAATCTATGCTTCAACGGACAGTAAGCCAGTAGCTCCCAATGACATGATGAAGTGGGTTCTGGAGACCGCAGACAGAAATAATGATAATCCTAAGCCCTATCCCGTGCTGAAGGCGCAAGGTAAGTATCCCTCCATCATTAACTATGACGCAGAGCATGCACCTGACAGCGCTACTGTAGGCCGCAATCATGGCGGCAAATTGGGCAAAACGTTGACTGTTCATATTGGTATAGGAAGTAACGCACCAAGTGGAGCAAGTATTTTAAGACGAGGTCCTATACAATTACAACGTACCGACAAGGACTTTGACCACTTCAACTTCAACTACGACAAGGTGCAGCTGCCCTACTACAACGATGTAGGCACGGGCAACTACACTGGTGGCAAGGTCGTAACAGGCTGGAAGATTACCGCTATCACCGCAGTAGCCAATGACCCCTACACCAATGCCAATTATGATTACACCAAAAGCTATTCCGGTACTCCTGGATACTTCGAGTTTCCTAATTATAACTTTGCCGACCGCAAGAGCTCCAATAAGGACCTCTACAGCGTGAGCGGACGTGTGTTCTCACAGGGCGCCTACTTCGACGTGCCTTACGGCGTAAGCGCCATCACCATTGAACCCTACTGGGGCAATGCAGCCTACGTGGCCGATCAAAATTACGACGTAGTTTTCTATGGAGGTGATAAGAACAATGCATATTCTTCACAAAAAGTGACCCAATTAGGCGAACAGGTAAGTAGTACCACCACTTTCAATGGCAATAAGGTTTATTCCCAAATTAGCGAAGCTCTTAAAACTCTAAGTGGTTCCACCGTTTATGACAACGCCATCGTGCTGGTTGGTAACTATCATCAGGGTGGCAAGGAATCAATATCCACAAGCGGCACTCCATTCACAGTCATGTCTGTGGATATGGATCATGACAACGAACCTGACTACAGTATGATTTATCATCATCAGGGTCGTCAGCCTATTTCCGCCATACGCTTTGATTTCATCAATATCCCCGGCACCACGCAGGCCCAGAAGCCAAATGGAGCGTCGGTTCTACTTAATTTCACCATTTTCAAAACAAAAGGCTGGTTTGAGACAACGAATACGACGCTCGTCTATTCCAATCAGGTCGAATATGAGAACCTTGAAGGCGTCAGTAAGGACATTGCACCTCTCATCCTGCTCGGCGGTGATTTTGAACAATTCGTCTCTACCCAGAGAGTGGACGTTACCGGAAAGACTAACTATATCCACGTAGGTGGTAATGTCAAGATTAAGAGCTTCGGTTTGGGAACTCACAGCGATGGAAACAAAGCTACACCGCACATTCCAGTTTCTGTGACTGGCGGCGAATATGAAGGCTTCTATCTCACAGGTACCTATAACCCCGATGCGACAGAAAAAACAGATAACGCCGAATGCTATATCAGTGGCGGTTATTTCAAGGAGGCGGCAGGCGCTTGTCAGGAGCCCATCAATGGTAATGTGCGGTGGCAGATCTACGATGCCGACATCGATGCGTTCTACGGCGGCGGCATCAACGATGCCCGCCCCATCAAGGGTACCATCACCACAGACATCATCAACAGCCATGTAACCCTCTTCTGCGGCGGTCCGAAGTTCGGTAACATGACCGCAGGAAAGGCCGTTACGACCAACGCCATTGGGTGTGTCTTCGATGAGTACTTCGGCGCTGGCTACGGAGGCCTGTCGTATAAGAGGCAGAAGTATTATGATGAAGAGGGCTATAATTTCAATACACACGTCTTCCCATATTCTTCAGAGAGGGGCAAGTATTATAATGGAACAACGACGAATGCAAACGGCGGCCATGCAGACTATGGTAAGAAAGGTCCAGGTGTAGCCACCGACTTCGACTATGAGTTCTTCGTATGGTCAACGGGTGTTACCGGTGCCCGAATGTATGTGAAGTTCGCCTCGTTCTCACTGGCACAATGTGATAATGTGTCCTCAACGCTGACAAAATGTACAGTGAAGGGTAACTACTACGGTGGCGGCAGCTTGGGTAAAGTTACAGGCAAGGCGACTTCGGTGCTCGATGGCTGTACGGTTGAGGGCAATGTGTTCGGTGGTGGTTATTCTGCCAGCATCCCCAAAATTCAGGTTCGCAAGGAAGTAGGATTTACGACATTGCCTAATTTCAACAGCGCTACCGGTATATTTGAACAGGGCGTGTTCGCCGGCACAGACGAATTTGAATGGATGAACGTTAGCTCGATGCCAACAAAAGAAGGTGATCCTGGTACGGATGGTGCAAAAGTGATGACAACGGTCGATCTGACCACCCTCGGTCAGGTTCACAATACAGACCTGACAATCAAGGGTAACACCATCGTCCGAGGAAAAATCTTCAATGAGGATGGCACTCTCAAAGAGACTACCGGCGGCGTGTTCGGCGGCGGTGATATGTCTGCTGTAAACGGCAATACCGAGGTGAAGGTTCAAGGCACCGATGCCACCGAGGCCGTACTGAACGTCTTTGGCGGTGGTAATACGGCCGACGTACTCGGTAACACCGAGGTGACCATGACCGGCGGTAAGGTCATCAATGATATCTTTGGCGGCGGTAAGGGTGAGACGACGACCGTGAGTGGTGATGTAACCGTGAACATCGGTACGGAGACTGGAGAGTCGGATAACGGCACTGTGCAAGGCGATGTCTATGGCGGTAGCGCTTTCGGTGATGTCAATGCAACGAAGGAAGCCGGCTACGACTACGAGACAGATCCTAATGCACACATCAGTGCAACAACAGGGAAAAAGACAGAGGTCAATATCTACAAGGGTACAGTCAGCGGCAGTGTCTTTGGTGGCGGTCGCGGAGATCTGGCGAGCTTGGGCGATGATCACTCTGATATCGATGCCCGCAACTTCGGTCCTACTTTCGTCAATATGAAGGGTGGTACCGTGAGTGCTGCCGTCTATGGCGGTGCCAATGTCAATGGTGTGCTGAAAGGCACGGCTACGGTTACAATATCTGGCGGTACGATCAGTACGTCAGAAGGTGACATCAAAAATGTCGTCTTCGGCGGCGGCTTCGGCCAGCCGACCATGGTCAATGGCAACGTGACGGTGAATATCGGCACCAAGTCTGAAGATGCAACTCCAGGCTATGCAGGTGATGCAACTATCAACGGTAATGTCTATGGCGGTTCTGCCTTGGGGGGCGTGAATGTTTCCGACACATCCGGAACCCCTGTTACTGGCACCAAGACGGACGTGAACCTCTTTGGCGGTACCATCAATGGTAATGTATTTGGTGGCGGCTTGGGCCGACAGGCGAAGGATGCAGTAGTTGCTGTGCTTTATCAAAATGTAACAGAATATAATGAGGCGAAAGGAACATCATTGACAGCAGACCAATTCGCAGCATTAACTGTTGAACAAAAGACCAAGACTCCAGCTTCTGATGCAGAGACTGCTGTTGCTGCTATTGTGGGCGGTAATGTCAACGTGCTGCTTGATGGTGCGAAGTTTGTACAGTCATTTACTGGCGAAGGTGAGAACCGTATGCCCCTGACAGCCCAGATCTTCGGTGCCAACAACCTGAACGGAACACCGAGGGGACATGTCAAAGTGCACGTGAAGCGCACAATAGATAGCGCCAAAAATCCCGCTGTTGCCCGTGACGAGCGTACGACATACGATGTAGCCGCAGTCTATGGCGGTGGTAACCAGGCAGACTACATACCTGTGGATCCTACGCCTGAGACACCGCTGAATGATACAGAGGATTATGCAGAGGTGCTGATTGAAGGTTGTGACCTGACAAGTATAGAATATGTATATGGCGGTGGTAATGCTGCTGCTGTGCCTGCTACGGAAGTGACTATTCTGGGTGACTACATTATCGACTATGTCTTCGGTGGCGGTAATGGTAAGAGCACAGCGACCTTCACCAACCCGGGTGCTAATGTGGGTCTCTATAATAATGGCACAATTGAATATGGTACGGGTAAGGCTTCAACCGAGCTCGTGGGTTGTCATATCCACTATGTCTTCGGCGGTAGCAACACGTTGGGTAACATTCGTGGCGGTACGTCGGTGAGTATGCCGGAGGCAACACCATATCCCGCACCGACATACAATTGTTGTACCGTCCGTGACATCAAAGCCATCTACGGTGCCGGCAATGAAGCCGAGCAGGAAGGTGATGTGACGCTGATTCTGGGTTGTGTCGATAACATGGACTATGTCTATGGCGGTGCCCGCCAAGCAGACGTGAAGGGTGGCGTAGATCTGGTTGTCACCAGTGGACACTTCAAGGGTGTGTTTGGTGGCAATGACCAAAGCGGCACTATTCAAGGTCCCATCAAGGTGACCATTGAGGAGACGGGGTGTGACCCCTTGATGATTGACAACCTCTATCTGGGCGGTAATCAGGCTGCTTACTCAATCTATGGATATTATGTCAAGACGACTAACGAGGGAGGCACAGGTCTTCCTGGAGAGACACCAGTTTTGACAGACGGAAAGCTTACCTTGATGCCAAGAACCAGTGCAGACGACCCGCACAAGGTGATGAAATCCATTCATAGCGATAATACGTGGGAAGTATATACAGGAGTTGGCGAAGATGTGTTTACAGCATATTCCGACCCTGAGATGAACATTATCTCCTGCACGAGAATCGGTAAAGAATCAGGTGATGACTTAGGTGGAGCATTCGGTGGCGGTTACGGCTCTGGTGCAACGATGTATGGCAATCCTACTGTTAACGTCAACATGATTGCCGGTAAGTACGCAAAGCAAATTGACCGCGATGGAACGCCTGGTCCTGATAATGATGCAACAGCCTTGGGTATCGTCAGAAATGTCTATGGCGGTGGCGAACAGGCTAATGTCGTAGGTAATACCGCGGTGAATATCTGTACAGCATCTACCGTCACGGTGAGAACCAGCATGGGTGCTCCAGTGGTCAACGAACCGACGGCTGTTCAGGGTGCACTGATTACTGAAAATGTCTTCGGTGCCGGTAAAGGTCTGGAAACCGATGTCAACTCTGCCTTGGTAACAGGCAACACCACCGTCACGATGGCTGGTGGCGAAGTGAAGAAGAGCGTCTATGGCGGTGGCCAGCTGTCACAGGTGGGTGGCGATGCCCATGTCACCGTGCGCGGCGGTTCCATCGGTACCCTTGGTGAAGGCGGTGGTGAATACGGCAATATCTATGGCGGTGGCTTCGGTCACAATGCGAATGTAAGATTCGGTCTTGTCAAGGGTAACACGAATGTCACAGTCACTGGCGGAAGTGTGCTCCATAATGTCTATGGTGGCGGTGCATACGGCTCCGTCGGTACTTATACATACGCCAGCGAGAATGCCAACGCTGAAATCTCTACCCGTCCCGATAACGGTACAGGTATAACTACGGTTACTGTTACAGGTGGTACTATCGGTATCAATGGATATGAGAACGGAATGGTCTTTGGTGCTTCACGAGGTGACGTAGGCGCTGTAGGTTCTATTAATGACAAGTTGGCATGGGTATATGATGCAAACGTAATCATCGGTACGAGCGGTGAGGGACATGGCGCAGATGCTCCGGAACCTCAGATCAAGGGCTCTGTATATGGCAGTGGTGAGAATGGACACACCTATAATAATGCCACTGTAACCATCAATAGCGGTAGAGTAGGTATTACAGAAGAGTTGGACTCAGATCCGGTAGATCAAAAAGGCGCTAAATATCCTTATCGCGGAAATGTCTATGGCGGTGGCTGCGGTACGGACAAGTATGTTGACACCAGTGATGAAAACAAGGAGAAATACAATCCGTGGAGTGGTATCGTCCGTGGAACGGCTACGGTGAATATCAATGGTGGTCATGTGGTTCGCAACCTCTATGGTGCAGGTGCTATGGGCTCTGTGGATGGTCTTACGACGATTAACATCGTTGACGGTATTATCGGTGCAGAGAACAGCGGCGGCGGTTATGTCTATGCTGCAGCCCGAGGTGACGATACATTGGATGATACCCATCAGGCATACGCAGGCCGTACGGCATTGAACATCAGTGGCGGTACTGTCTGGGGCGATGCCTTCGGTGGCGGCCAGGCAGGTATTGCCAAGGGAGACGTAACGGTCAATCTGACGGGTGGCATACTGAAGCAGGATGTCTATGGCGGTGGTGCATTGGCAAAGACGAATACCGAGTATGACGCAGAAGATGAAACAAAGAAAACCTATGTGACCCAGGTCAACTTGGCCGGTTCTGCCATCACGGGCAACCTCTATGGCGGCGGTCTGGGACGATTGGCTTCTGTAGATCCTGCTCTTGATGCTGTCGCAGCTGACGTGAACGGTCCCATCACGGTGACAGTCACCAAGGGCTTGGCCACGAATGTGTTCGGATGTAACAACGTCAACGGTTCGCCGCAGAGCACAGTGACGGTGAACATCAATGGCACGGATGCGCCCGATGATGTCACCCGCCCCTTACCTATTCGCAATGTCTATGGCGGCGGTAATATGGCGGCATACACCTATACGGACAGCAGTCTTCCCCAGAACCTGCAAGTCAATATCACTGGCGGCACCATGGACAATGTCTTCGGTGGCGGCCTCAGTGCTGATGTATATGGCGGTATCAATGTCAACGTCACCGGCGGTAGAATCAAGAACGATGTCTATGGCGGCGGTGCGCTGGCTAATACGAATACGGGGAACACGTTAGAAGCAGCAGGAAATAATACCAACTACTATTTCGAGGTCAAACATCTTAAATACGTGGAAGATGATGCAGAAAAAGCTTCCAGTGTGGTTGGATATTATGAAGATGCTGCAGGCAACACCCCCACTACTGACGACAAGGCCCACAGTGGAAAGACATATTACAAGCAAACCACCCTGTCGGCAAAGGCTCATCGTGACGTAACCAGCGGTACAACATATAAAACTATAGTTTCACTTGCTGGTGGTGTCATCGGTAATGCCTACGGTGGAGGTCTCGGACAACTGACAGCCGGAGGTGCTACAACAGGCGAAGGAGCCGTTCAGGCCATGGTTTATGGAGATGTTGACGTAACTGTGAACGGCGCGGCATTTACTGCTATCGTAGAGCCATCTGCAAAGAATGCGCCTGTCACTGGTCGTGTATTTGGATGTAACAACATCAATGGTACACCCAAGGGAAGCGTAACGGTTAGGGTCAACTCCACCAGACGAATTGACGGTGGCAACCACACCTTAGGTGATTTTGAGATTCAGGGTGTCTATGGCGGCGGAAACCTTTCTGATTACGCCCCTGAAACGTATGATAAAGACACCGAATTCGGCCAAAGGTCAAGAGTGATTATCGATGGCTGTGAGGAAACCAGCATATCCAAGGTCTATGGTGGTGGTAATGCTGCCGTGGTCCCCTACACCGACGTTACCATCGAGGGCGCTTTTGAAATCGGTTATGTCTTCGGTGGCGGTAATGGTGGTGATATGATTTATAAGAATGGGACCTGGATAGATAATACTGGTGCTGATGTCCCCGGCTATACGCATGTCCTGCTGAAAGGCGGTACCATTGGTCAGGCTTTTGGAGGCAGTGACTCCAGAGGTTCTGTTGGCGGCTCTGAGATTCTACAAGAAACTGGAGGCAGCTGCCCCTTGCGCCTTGTGAACCTGTATGGTGCCGGTAATGGTGAAGAGGCATCATCTGTAGGAGATATCACCGTGGATGTGTCTGGTTGCGGTGAGTATAGCGAGATCCAGAATGTCTTTGGTGGTTCTTATAAGGCAAATATTACTGGTAGTGTTACCTTGAATATCAAGAGTGGTATCTTTACCTCTGTCTATGGCGGTAACGACCGTATGGGTAGCATTGGCGGTAACATCACTGTCAACATCGAAGAGACGGACAACTGCGATAAACCCATTATCATTCAGAACCTCTATGGAGGTTGTTATCAAACGCCTTATCCCGGTGCAAATGCAAGGACATGGAAAGGAGGGAAAGAAGGCGATGTGAAGGATGATGCTAATTACGAGCCGTTCACAAGCGGTAAGATAACTGTCAATGTCAAGTCTGCTACGCGTATCGACAAGATCTATGGCGGTAGTGAAGAAGGAGACGTTACGGGAGAGACGGAAATAAACATCAATATGATTAAGGGCTCCATGAGCGGCCGTTCCGGTGTCACCCTTCCCAGCTATTATGCTGAAACGGAAGCCTCGATTCCCGAAAACATCACTGTCAACCCCGCAAAAGGGTGGATTGAGGCACACGTGTATTTCCCAACAGCCGCAGAAGCCGCTACAGGCCGAGAGAGATCGTCTGTAGAAGGTTATTACACAAAAGATGTCTTTACTGTAGCATCAGGAACCGCTGTAGCCGAGGTCACCTATTATGAGTTGAACAATGGTGATTATACCCCTGTATCTCCTACACCTTCTGTAGGTGCAGACGTATCCAGCTACTACACAAAATCAGAAGGTGAATACGTTCGTGTTTCGGGTAGCGCAAAGAAAGGATACACCTATTACAAGCAGGTGGTACAGGGTACTATTGCAGATAGAATTGGAACCATCGGTGACGTCTTCGGCGGCGGTAATCTTGGTAACGTTTATGGCAGCACCAGCATTAATATCGGAACTGCCACCACGGTTACCATGGTCACTGAAACGGATAATCCTGACACCGACGATATTGATGAGAGAGTTCACCCCGTCTATGGTGCCGACATCAAAGGCGATGTCTTCTGTGGCGGTAATCAAGCAGATGTCACAGGTAATACCAATCTTAATATCGGTGTAACGTATAATGAGGCGAATTCAAGGTATGAAGCCGTAGCCGAGGGCACCGAGAAGGTCAAGATTGCCGGCGATGTTTTCGGCGGCAGTAAAGGTATTGCAGACTCCTTCAGATGTGACAAAGGCATGATAGGTGTCGTGGATACGAATACTGGTGCCCCCGAAGATAGCGACAAAGGAACGCATGTCCGCATCGGTAACGGTACCATCGGCAACGGCACGAAAGGAGGTAATGTCTATGGCGGCGGTAAGGTTGGCCGCGTAGAATTCCACACAAATGTCACCGTAGGCTATGCTTACGGTGCTACGAGTGCACCTGAGATCAAGGGCAACGTATTCGGTGCCGGTCAGGGCGTGAGCACGCATGGCTACTCTGCTCTGGTGCGTGGTAATACGACGGTCACCGTTGACGGTGATGCCAAGATAGGAAAGAGCGTCTATGGCGGTGGCGAGATTGCTTCCGTGGGTAGATATAATATTGCCGATGAGGATTATCATGCAGCACATCCCGAAGTAGAAGTCGGAATGCCCTATTCACTGGCCAACAGTGGCAGTGGCATCTGTACCGTCACGGTAGGGGGCAATGCAGAGATTGGTCCCAACAGCATGACGATGCCGACCTTCACCGGGCATGTCTTCGGTGGCGGTAAGGGCGTCCTGCCCTATGAGGGCTTTGTGGAACCCAATAAGCCTTGGCGTATATTACCTTCCGGTGCCTCGGAGTATTATTCTGATGAAGTAAGTTACCTGAAATATGTGGAGACGCTGGCGTTAGCCACCCAAACCGATGTGACCATCGGTGGCAATGCCTTCATCAAGGGCTCCGTCTATGGCGGCAGTGAGAACGGTATCGTACAGCACGATACACACGTGCTGATAGCAGGCGGTCAGATTGGTAACGGAAGCGGAACAGGTAAGAATGCCCGCTTTGACTGGAGCAGCGAAGTTGCAGCGAACTTCTCCGAGTGTGCAAGCTGGGTGTATGGATTAGATACAGACGGTGACGGTAATAAGAATTTGTTCGCACCTTACGACAAGTATGCAGATGCGACCGGTAAGTATCCAGATGGCTCGTCGGCTGACGAGGGCCGTCCTGAGGCTTCCGACGGACATACGTTCTATGGTAACGTCTTTGGCGGCGGCTCAGGTAAGGATCCGTATAAACCGGGTAAGTGGCATCGCAAGGCAGGTTATGTGGGTGGCAATACCGTAGTAGATA
>Ga0310694_10000812_pt1 | contig 39007 bp, 32 predicted proteins | sample 174DNAGHGhighgp2_FD_203884 | JGI IMG/M metagenome (GOLD analysis project Ga0310694, IMG submission 203884) | Sheep rumen microbial communities from Palmerston North, Manawatu-Wanganui, New Zealand - 1742 DNA GHGhigh gp2 (v2) (version 2) | ecosystem: Host-associated > Mammals > Digestive system... | reverse complement strand
CCGGAAGGGCTGTGTGGTAGCCATCCGGAGCGTTGGCTCGCTCTTCTTGCGAAACATCACATACCATATTATATAAGGTATGATGAGCGCCAGTAGCAGCAGATATTCTTTATTGGCAAATTCCATGTCGTTTCAATTCATTATAGCAGGTCATACAGATAAAAACCGATATAGACCATCGTTCCCAATACGGCAGCAGCCAACAGCAGGGCAACCACCATCATGACGATGCGTCCCTTGCGGAAACGCTGCTCGTCGTCGGTCAGCTCGGGTTTAATGATCTCCTTCGTAGGCATATCCTCTTTCTTGGTCTGATTGATAAAATCGATGGCGTTGACCAGGTTGGCATCGTTCTCACCCAGAAGGGTCGAGTACTTGGCAAACTTCACCAGGTCGGCAGTTAGGAACAACTGACGCAACTCGTCCAGCGACTTCGGGTCGTCGGTACTATTCAGCCGGTCTATGATCTCGGCACTGGTCATTTCCATCGCATTGAACCCATAGCGCTCGTTGATATACTGGCGCAAGGTATCGGTCAGTTTGGTGTAGTATGTTTTCTGGTCATCTGATGCTGACAACTTCTCTGCCTTAATCTGGTTGATAGAACGCATGGCTTTCAGATGAGGCAGTTCACGTTTGATGACGCGCACCATTCTGACGATAGGCTTATGAAGCAGTAGTCGATAGACGATAAAGATGAACAACGCAGCCAGCCACGGCAGGAATGTGGTGGTCACAAGTCCCTGTGTCCATCCGTCTTCCTCCCAGTTGAATTCCACGTCCTCCACATCCTTCGGTCCATTGTATTTCGGTCCGTTATACTGTTCTACGAAGGTGGTATCCACATCGACCGACAGCACCTTCAGCGGGATGGGGTTCGTTTCATACACGGTCGTATCAACCATCACCTTGAAGGACGGGATAACGTAGATTGTGTCCACGAACGAGGTGAGCACATAGGTGCGCGACTGGCGCAGTCTGCCATTGCCCAGATTCTCGTCAGGATTGATGATGGAACCCAGACACTCCACGTCGAGGGGTAGCAAGGTCTCTGTGGGAAACTGCACATTAGCATCTTTCTGAGCCTCAACGGTAACCGTCAGAGGTACATGCTCGCCAATGAGTATCTCAGTGGCACCCAACCGTCCCTCGATCTTTGGCTTCTGGGCCTGAACACTCAGCGACAGACAACAGAGAAGGAATGCTATGTAGAGGTTCTTGAATTTCATCATGCTCGTTGTTTGAATAGAAGTAATAGCGACTTCACATAATCCTCATCAGTAGCGATGCTGACATGGTCCACTCCGCTATGTGCCAAGGTATCATTCAGGTCGGCCTGGTGTTGCAGCCACTGTCTGTGGTACGACTGGCGCAGTTTCTTGCTCGAAGTATCGACATAGCGTTCTTCGCCCGTCTCGGCATCAACCACACGCATCAGTCCAACGTTAGGCAATTCCGTAGCACGCTTGTCATAGACCTGTATGGCCACCACCTCGTGTTTGCGATTGGCAATGGTCAGTTGTTGCTGCAGGTTGGCCGGGTCGAAGAAGTCGCTCAAAAGGAAGGCGGTACAACGGCGCTTAGCCACACCCGTCAGGAACTCCACAGCCTTTCCAATATCGGTCAGCCGACTGTCGGCATGGAAGTCGAGCATCTCGCGAATGATGTAGAGGATATGCTTGCGTCCCTTTTGTGGCGGAATGTACTTTTCAATCTTGTCAGAGAAGAAGATGACGCCGATTTTATCGTTGTTCTGGATAGCAGAAAAAGCCAGCGTGGCAGCAATCTCAGTCACCATGTCGCGCTTCATCTGCTTCTGAGTGCCGAAATCAAGTGATCCGCTAACATCGACCAAGAGCATGACGGTCAACTCACGCTCCTCCTCAAACACCTTGATATAAGGTTTGTTGAAGCGGGCCGTGACGTTCCAGTCGATGTCTCTCACATCGTCACCGTACTGGTATTCGCGCACCTCAGAGAAGGCCATACCCTTACCTTTGAAGGCCGTGTGGTACTGACCTGCAAAGATATTGGCGCTTAACCTGCGAGTCTTGATTTCTATCTGGCGAACCTTCTTGAGTATCTCCGATGTTTCCATCACCTAAGCGGTAGCAAATTATTCACTTTTAACTCTTTACTTTTCACTTCTTAGGGCACTTCCACCTTGTTGATGACCTGACTGATAATGTCCTCGCTGGTCATATTCGAAGCCTCGGCCTCGTAGGTCAGTCCGATGCGGTGGCGCAGCACGTCGTGGGCCACAGCACGCACATCCTCGGGCACCACATAACCGCGACGTTTGATGAAGGCGTAGGCGCGGGCTGCCTTGGCCAGATTGATAGAGGCACGAGGCGAACCGCCGAAAGCAATCATATCCTTCAGTTCTTTCAGTCCATAACGGTCAGGATAGCGGGTGGCAAAGACGATGTCGGCAATATACTGTTCGATTTTCTCGTCAAGATAGACCTCGCGCACCACCTCGCGAGCCTTGATAATCTCCTGTGCGGTGGTGACGGGCAACACCTTGGGCAGACCTTCACCAATGTTCTCGCGGATAATCTTCTTCTCTTCCTCAAGCGACGGATAGCCGATGACCACCTTCAGCATGAAACGGTCCATCTGAGCCTCGGGTAAGGGATAGGTTCCTTCCTGTTCAATGGGGTTCTGAGTAGCCATCACAAGGAAGGGCGACGGCAACTGGAACGTGTCGCTGCCAATGGTCACCTGCTTCTCCTGCATAGCTTCGAGCAGGGCGCTCTGTACCTTGGCAGGGGCACGGTTGATTTCATCGGCCAACACGAAGTTAGCAAATACGGGACCTTTCTTCACCAGGAACTTCTCGTCCTTCTGCGAATAGATCATCGTACCTGTCACGTCGGCGGGCAGCAGGTCGGGTGTGAACTGTATGCGGCTGTAGTCAGCATCGATGAGCTGCGACAGCGTCTTGATGGCCAGCGTTTTGGCCAGTCCAGGCACACCCTCAAGGAGAATGTTGCCGTCGCTAAGCAGACCGATGAGCAGGGCATCCACCAGATGGCGCTGTCCTACGATGACGCGGTCCATGCCCGTTACTAAGTTGGTGACAAACTGACTCTGTTGTTCTATGCGGATGTTCAGTTCGCGAATGTCAATATTTTCTGCCATTTCTGTAGTATATTAATTCTTCTTTAATCTCCTTTTAACCGACTGCTTGGTCTCAAGCTTTGGTATCTTTATCTGCTGACCAGGTTCCAGTTTGGTATCCTTTGTAAAACCATTATACACCTCGATATAGCTGATCATGGCCTGCTCTGCACCGAAGTGGCGACGTGAGATGAGTCTCAGGGTCTCGCCTTCCTTCAAGGTGACTATCTCTTTCAGACCGGTGATATAGTAAGCACCCAGTCTTACGCGACTGTCCATAGCCTCGTACTTCAGATATTCAGCGGGGATTTGACCATCGGCGGTCGGCTGCTGGCTATCAGCCGTTGGCTGTTCGCTAGTAGTGGTAGGCTCTTGGCTGTTAGCTGTTGGCTGTTCTGTCGTTTGACTGTTTGCCGCGGGCGTTTGGTTGTTGGCCGCCACTTGTTCGGTCTTTGCCTTTTGCTGTTCAGGAGCGGCAGGCGTCTTCTTATCATTCATGGTACCAAGATAGTAGCCCACGCCGAAGACGACAATGATAGCAGCTACCCATGGTAACCAGCGAAGCAACGGCTTCTTGGTGGGAGCGGGCTCTTCTTCCTCCTGAGGCATCGAGGCCTCCGATGGCTCTGATGGCTTCGAGGGCATCAATGGCATCGAGGGCTCCGAGGCCATCGAGGCCTCCGTAGCCTCCATTGGGGTCTCTTGTGGCTCCTGTGGCTCCTCCGGTGCATTCTCCTCCATATCCTCGAAGGTGACGCCCTCGTTCAGTACCACGGTCTCAAACTGCGAGAAGGGCTTGTTCACCAATTCCTTCATGGCGGCATCGGGCGTAAAGGTCAGTTTTGAGTGACTGTCGATAGTAACGCGCTCACCAGTGTTGACGTTGACGCTCTCGCGGGCGCCTACCTCTACCACCTTGAACGTTCCCAGTCCCTTCACCTTCACCTGACGGTCCTGGGCAATGCCCTCACGAATCACATCGACCAGAGCTGAAATAAACTGTTGGGCTTCGCGTTTGCCCACACCATACTTCTCAACCAGAGCGGCTGCAAGCTCGCTAACGTTAATCTTTCCCATTACTCGTTTCCTCCTTTCTTGATTTCATCTTTCCACGAGGGGTTGGGCTTGAAACCCAGCACCAGTTTTGGCGGCACCAGCATGCGCTGACCGCTGACGGGGTTCACCATGATACGTTCCAGCTTTTTCTTCACTTCAAACATACCAAAATTGGGCAACTGCACGGCATCGCCCTCCATGAAACTGTCGCCCATAGCGCTGAGCAACGTGTCAACGAAAGCTTGCGTGTCTGCAAGCTTCCTGCCTGTACGCTTCGACAGTTCTGCAATAAACTCCTTGTTATTCATATTAATCAAAAATTAATTTTTCCAAATAAATCAAACGCCTCGTAGTCATAGATGGTCACGTCGTAGAATTCACCAATGTTCAGATGGCCTTCGCTCACGGGTATCAGCACCTCGGGATCAACTTCGGGCGAGCTGTACTCGGTACGGCCTATATAGTAGTCGCCTTCCAGTCGGTCAACGACAACGGTCATTGTCTGACCCACGCGACTTTCTGCCACCTCGGTAGCTATGCGCTGCTGCAGACGCATCAGGCGGTCCAGACGTTGTTGTTTCATCTCTTCAGGCACATTGTCCTCGTAGTGCTCGGCGGCATAGGTGCCCTCTTCCTCTGAATAGGCAAAGGCGCCCATGCGCTCAAAGCGAGCCCAACGGGTAAAATCGAGCAACTGCTGGTAGTCCTCGTCGGTCTCACCAGGGAAGCCCACCATCAAAGTAGTGCGCAACGTGATGCCGGGCACCTCCTTGCGGATGCGCTCAATCATGGTGCGCGTCTCCTGGTCGGTAATATTGCGTCGCATGCGACTGAGCATATTGTCGCTGGCATGCTGCAGGGCTATATCGAGGTATTTGCATACATTATCCTTCTCACGCATCACGCGCAGCAGGTCCCAGGGGAAGTGTGTGGGATAGGCGTAGTGCAGACGAATCCACCTGACGCCCTCTATATCGGCCATGCGCTCCACCAGCTCGGCAATCTTCTGTTCACCGTAGAGGTCCACGCCGTAGTAGGTCAGTTCCTGGGCAATAACGTTAAACTCCTTCACGCCACGCTTCACCAGTGCCTTCACCTCGTCGAGGATATCTTCCATCGTGCGACTCCTATGACGGCCTGTGATCAAAGGGATTGCGCAATAGGCGCAGGTACGGTCGCAGCCCTCGCTGATCTTGATGTAGGTATAGTGTGACGGCGTGGTCAAGTGGCGAGCCCACCCAAGCCCTTCCAAAGGATGGGTTTTCAAATCATCTAACAGTTGCTTATAATTGAACTTCCCATACCAGCCATCAACCTCGGGAATCTCCTGTTCCAGGTCAGCCAGATAGCGTTCCGACAGACAGCCCATCACGTAGAGGCGCTCTACCTCTCCGCGATGTTTGCGTTCTACCTGTTCGAGGATGGTGTTGATGCTCTCCTCCTTGGCGTCGGCGATGAAACCGCAGGTATTGATGACGACGATGTCGCCTTGGGGGGCATCGCTGTCGTGGGTCACACTATAGCCTGCAGCCTCGAACATGCCCATCAGCATCTCCGAGTCCACCAGGTTCTTCGAGCACCCTAAGGAAATAAAATCAACGGTCTTCATCACGGCGGAAGCAAATTATCACTATTCACTACCTTTAAACAGCGAGTCCACAAAGTCCTTGCGGTCAAACTCCTGCAGGTCTTCCATACCCTCACCTAGGCCGATGTACTTCACAGGCACCTGCAATTGGTCGCTGATGCCGATGACTACACCACCCTTGGCCGTTCCGTCGAGCTTCGTAATGGCCAGCGCCGTGATCTGCGTGACGGCAGCAAACTGTCGGGCCTGCTCAAAGGCGTTCTGTCCGGTAGAGCCGTCCAGCACCAGCAGCACCTCGTGGGGAGCGTCGGGAATCACCTTCTTCATCACCTCTTTGATCTTTTTCAGCTCGTTCATCAGTCCCACCTTGTTGTGCAGACGACCGGCAGTATCAATGAGCACCACGTCAGCACCATTAGCCTTGGCGCTCTGCAGCGTGTCGAAGGCCACGGAGGCAGGGTCAGACCCCATCTGTTGCTTCACCACGGGCACTCCTACCCGTTCACCCCAGATGCACAGTTGCTCAACGGCAGCGGCACGGAACGTGTCGGCAGCGCCAAGATACACTTTCTTGCCCTGTTGCTTAAACTGCCACGCCAGCTTGCCAATAGTCGTGGTCTTGCCCACGCCGTTCACGCCAACTACGAGAATCACATAGGGGTTGTTGACTGTAGGCTCCTGGATATTTACCATTGACTGATTCTCCGTTTCTGCAAGTAGAGCTGCAATCTCTTCACGCAAAATATTGTTCAACTCGGTGGTCGATACATATTTGTCGCGGGCCACGCGCTTTTCGATGCGTTCAATGATTTTCAGCGTCGTATCCACGCCCACATCGCTGGTAATGAGCACCTCTTCCAGGTTGTCAAGCACATCGTCGTCAACCTTCGACTTACCTGCCACGGCACGTGCCAGTTTATCGAATACCGAGGTCTTGGTCTTCTCTAGACCCTTGTCCAGCGTCTCCTGTTGTTTCTTCTTGTTGAAAAGTCCGAATAATGCCATATTTTATTTTGTCTTTATTTCGTGTATATAACGACGTGCAAAGGTACAAATAAAAACGGATTTCCCTACACCCTATAACATTTCTTTAGTCGGTTTTAACAAAGTTAAAGGGAAATTTTAGTAATGCGAGCGTTGGAAGGCCTTATAAAGGAAGCGTGAACTCAAAACTGAATATCTTCCAATTCCAGTTATTCCAATTAAAAAAAGAGGTTGACAATTCCCCTTTATATAATATATAACTAATTAATAATTAGATAGTTATATATAAAATAGAAGAATTTGAAACATCCAAAAATTAATTGGAATAACTGGAATTGGAAGATCCTAATGTTTAAAGATTATCTAAAATACTAAAAATCAACAAGTTATGATATTTGCTAACACAAGACAAATAGGTTATTTAGCCCCTGAAAGAAAAAATATTGACAGAAATACTTCTCTAAAAGGCCAAAAAAGGCATCAAAAAGCTTCTTTTTTGATGATTCCATCCGCTTTTGACGCACGAACCCGTTTCAACGAGACGCTCCTTGCATGCCACCGAGACGCCCCTTGGTGAGCAAAAAGATACACTTTGTTGACCAAAGTGACGCTCCTTGCGATGCAAAGTGACGCTCCTTGCGATGCAAAGTGACGCTCTTTGGACGGTTTTACGTTACAACTGGAAGCCGTGGGAACGGAGGGCAGACTCCGCCAGACGGCGATGCATGAGGCTGAGGTCAGCAAAATGCTGGAGGGCAGCAAAGGCAGCCTTCTGGACAGAGAACGAGGACGACGAGAGGGCTGTGAGTGCTTGGTCGATGAATTCGTTGATTCCACGCTCGTTGAGGTCCTGCTGTCGCATAAAAAGTCGGCTAAGAATATGATAGCCACAGAGCTGTGGCAGGTCGTCGGGCAGGGATATCCACAGGAAGGCTTTCTCGGCAGCGAAAGGCAGGCGCTGGTACAGGTTGAAGGCTGCCTGCTCAGCCACCTCGACAGTCGGTGTCTGCTCCATCCAGATATCGGCCACCTCGGACAGCATCTTCTCGGGTGGCATCAGCATGGTGGCAAGGATCTTGCACTCACGCACATTCTCTTTCCACAGGGCTATGGCAAGGTCATAGAGAGCGTCCTCCGTGTCAACAGACAGCTTAATTTCATCGGCCATCTCGCGCAGTCGGGGCAGCGTAGCACCCCAGTTGAGATGGTAGTTAAGTCCCTTATCACGCATGGACTGTGCTGTAGCGCCGTCCATCATCTGACGGAACGACTGCTTAATCTCCTTCACCTTATTATTGATGTCCATAATCTAAACTCCTGCACTTCTAAACTCCTACACCAACGTCCCATACTCCGTACTATAGCGCATCATCTGGTGCGTATAGCTTTCAGAGTAATTGACCTGTATATCTATGATTTCACCGTTTCCATCGGTCACGGGCAACAGCCACGGATTGATGAAGCCTTTATAGGGAGCCAGATTAAGCGCCTTGTAGCGTGCCAAGACCTCAGCGTGGAGGTTGACATCAATCTTAACGGCATAGTCCTCAACCAAACGGCGTGCAGCCTCGTAGTCGCCCTCACTCTTGATGCGTTGAACCTCGGCCAATAGTTGGGCAATGAGCGAGCGCAACTCGTTGAAATCGCTGATTTCGAGCTGGTGGATACCGTTCTTGACCACAAACTTCATGCCTTTGGCATGTTCCAGACACCAGCGGGCGATGAGGGCACGGTTGCGCATGTGGGCTTCTTCTATCTGGTGACCAGGTTCTATGCGTACCAGTTGCGTCATCAAACCGTTGAGCATATAAGTGAAATACTGCGATTTGAACGCCTCTTTATTGGGCAAAAGCCCCAGTTCCACCAATTTCTCGTCAGCAATATAATAGAGTCCGAAGAGGTCGGCACGTGCCTCCTCAATCGTGTTGCCATAAGCCTTCAGCGCGTCGGGATCGACACCAGGCAACAGTTGTCCGCTACCGTGTCCCAAACACTCGTGCAGGTCGGTATGCAGATCGTCACAACGGTCGCCATATTTGGCGATGAGACCAAGCATTTCCTCGTCCTTGATAAAGGCCTCGCGAAAGCCACTACCATGAGAAGCCTTGCTATAAGCCTCGGTAATATTGCTGATGGAGATACTCTTAGAGCCATAGCGAGCACGAATCCAGTCGGCATTGGGCAGGTTGATACCGATAGCTGTTGAGGGATACTCGTCACCACCCAGCATAGCCGCACAAATGACACGGGCAGAGACGCCCTTGACCACGGGCTTCTTAAACCGCGAATCCACCGGCGAATGGTCCTCAAACCACTGGGCATTCTCGCTGATAGTCTGGGTGCGCTTGGTGGCCTCGTTGTCAACATATTCCACCAGTCCTTCCCACGACCCTTTGAGGGCCAGCGGGTCGCCATAAACCTCGATGAAACCGTTGATAAAATCAACCTGACCATCCATGCATCTCAGCCATTCAATAGAATATTTATCAAAAACATGCAAATTGCCTGTTTGATAATAATTTATAAGTAGGCCGATAAAGTTTTTCTGTAAGTCATTTTCTGCCACTTCTGCAGCCTTCTCCAACCAATAGATGATGTGGCGAATTGTATTGGCATAGAGACCGTTAGACGACCATCGTTTTTCCTTTACTTCACCATTCTCTTTCACCAAAGTGCTGTTGAGACCATAAGACGGTGGCTCGGGGTCGTTGGCATCCTTCATGGCAGCATAGAAAGCCTCGGCCTCCTGTTGGGTGACTCCTTGATAGAAATTGCAAGCCGAAGTAGCCACCAAGTCTTCGCCATCGGCCTTGTTGACGCGTTTGGGAAGAACGTTGGAATCGAAGATAACGGGAAAGAGCTCGTCACAGAGTTCATCAACGCTCTGTCCCTCTTTCAAGGGCAGTCGGCGCACATCCACACGGTGCAGGACGTCACGAAGGAATGTCTCAGAAAAGGCGGGAAGGAACTTGTTGCAACCGTAGTGGTGATAAATGCCGTTGGAGAACCAGACACGTTTCAGATAGACCTCCAAAGCGCGGAAATCGTCGGTTTCATGGTCTATGGTCAAGTCCGTAAAAACAGCCTCCAGCATTTTGCGGATGCTGAGATTATATCGACCGAACTGGTCGAAAGTGATGTCACGTCCAAAGAGTGTGGCCTGTGACAGGTAATAGACGAACAGTTTCTGTTGGAGCGTCAGGCTGTCGAACCCATTCAAGCGGTAACGAAGCATCTGAACGTCAGCAAACCGTTCGTCAGCATAGTGAAAGTCGGCTGGTTCCATCTACTCTTCAGGCGTCTTTTTCTTGGCAGCCAGGTTCTTCATGCGCTCCATCTTGTACTCCTTGGGCGTCATGCCCTTAATCTTGTAGAAGGCGGCATAGAACGACTGGCGGTTGGAGAAGCCAACCATGTCGCTCACCTCCTCTACACGGAGATCCTTGTAACGCTTGTCCACGAGGATGGACATAGCCTCGTCGATACGATACTTGTTGATAAACGAGGCGTAGTTCATGTGGAACTTGACGTTGACGACGGCCGAGATGTACCTGGTATTAGTACCCAGGTCCTCAGCAAGACGCTTTGCAGAATAGTCTTTATCCAGATATTTCTTCTGGATAACGACCACTTCCAGGATTCTGTCTTTCAGTTGATCCATCAGAGCAGGACTCACCAAAGTACGATAAGTTGCCTCCTTCTCTTTCTTTTCTGTAATGTTGTACTTTGCCATAGATTAATCGCTCCTTCGTAATATTTTGTGCAAAAATAAGAAAAATTTCCGAAATAAAACACATCTTTCTTGTTTTTTTTACAAAAAAAGTGCATTTTAGCTATCAAATTTCATATTTTTTTGTAATTTTGCACCTTAAATATAGAGAATTAAGAAAAATGTTGATAAATTACAAGCAAGTCAATATTGAACAGACAGACGGCAAGACCGTGCTCACCGGTGTTGATTTCGAGGTGGACCGCGGCGAGTTTGTCTACATCATTGGTCGTGTGGGATCAGGTAAAAGTTCGTTGCTGAAGAGTCTGTATAACGAACTTGACATCTATGAAGCCGAGAAAGCCGAGGTGTTGGGTGTCGATCTGCTGACGCTAAAGCGCAAGCACGTGCCTGCTCTGCGCAAGCAGATGGGTATCGTCTTCCAGGACTTCCAGCTATTGTCCGACCGTAGTGTCTACAAGAACCTCCTTTTCGTGCTGAAGGCTACCGGTTGGAAGGACAAGCAAGAGATGGACGAGCGCATCAACGAGGTGCTGGAGGCTGTTGGTATGACCGACAAGGCCGAGAAGATGCCTCACGAGTTGTCGGGTGGCGAACAGCAACGCATCGCCATTGCACGCGCCATTCTGAACCGTCCGCAGCTGATTGTGGCCGACGAGCCCACGGGCAACCTTGACCCCGAGACTGCCAACGGCATCATCGAGTTGCTGCGCCAAATATCAGAGACGGGCACTGCCATCATCATGTCAACCCACAACATGCCCCTACTCGACCGTTATCCGGGTCGTGTTTACCTGTGTGATGAAGACGCCATGCGCCTCGTTTTGCAAGATGACAAATAACAAAAACAACATAAACAACTATGAAAGTAATGAAATTCGGTGGCACCTCAGTAGGTACGCCACAACGCATGAAAGAAGTCACCGAGCTGGTGACAAAATCAGGTCAGCCCGTCTTTGTTGTTCTCTCGGCTATGTCGGGCACTACCAACTCGCTGGTCGAGATCTCTGACTATCTTTACAAGAAGAATCCCGATGGTGCCAACGAGGTGATCAACAAGCTGGAGGCCAAGTACAACCGCCATCTGCCAGAGTTGTTCTCTACCGACGAATACCGCGAGTTGACCCGTGAGTTCCTGCGCGATGAGTTCAACTACCTGCGCTCGTTCACCAAGGAGCTCTTTACCTCGTTCGAGGAGAAGAGCATCGTGGCACAGGGCGAGATGATGTCCACCAACATGGTGGTCAACTACATGAAGGAGCAGGGTATCAAGGCCGTGCTGCTGAACGCCCTCGATTTCATGCGTACCGACAAGAATGCTGAGCCCGACCCCGTCTATATCAAGGAGAAGCTCTCTGCCATCATGCAGGAAAACGAGGGTGCCCAGGTCTATATCACCCAGGGCTTTATCTGTCGTAATGCCTATGGCGAGGTGGATAACCTGCAACGTGGCGGTAGCGACTACACCGCATCACTCGTGGGTGCTGCATTAGGTGCCGAGGAGATTCAGATCTGGACCGACATCGACGGCATGCACAACAACGACCCGCGTGTGGTGGAGAAGACCGAACCCGTTCACCAGTTGCATTTTGAGGAGGCTGCCGAGCTGGCCTATTTCGGAGCCAAGATCCTGCACCCCACCTGCGTTCAGCCAGCTAAGTATGCTGGCATTCCCGTGCGCCTGCTCAACACGATGGACCCCGATGCCGAGGGCACTACCATCAGCAACGCTACTGAGTATGGCAAGATTAAGGCCGTCGCAGCCAAAGACAATATCATCGCCATCAAGATCAAATCGTCGCGCATGCTCCTGGCAACAGGTTTCCTGCGCAAGGTCTTCGAGATCTTCGAGAGCTATCAGACACCTATCGACATGGTGTGTACCTCAGAGGTGGGCGTGTCGATGTCTATTGACAACTCAGCGCATCTGGGCGAGATTGTCGATGAACTGAAGAAATACGGCACGGTGACCGTCGATACTGGTATGTGCGTCATTTGCGTCGTCGGCGACCTTGACTGGTCAAACATTGGTTTCGAGACCCGTGTGCTCGATGCCATGAAGGACATCCCCGTTCGCATGATCAGCTATGGAGGTAGCAACTATAATATCTCGTTCCTGATCCGTGAAGAAGACAAGAAACGTGCACTTCAGAGTCTGAGCGACAATCTGTTTGCATAGATTAACAGCTACCGCACTAGAACTAGATGAGTAAAGGAACTTTCCCAATAAAGGAGTTTGAAGGGCAGAGAACGCCTTTCTACTACTACGACATGGACTTGTTGCGCGAGACGCTCGACACCATCAACCGTGAGGCAGGCAAGCACGAGGGCTTCCATGTGCACTATGCCATCAAAGCCAATGCCAACCCCAAGGTGCTGCGCGTTATCCGCAAAGCTGGTCTGGGTGCCGACTGTGTCAGCGGCGGCGAGATAGAAGCGTGCGTGAAGGCTGGTTTCCCCAGTTCCAAGATTGTTTATGCCGGCGTGGGCAAATGCGATTGGGAGATTAACCTGGGTCTTGACAACGACATCTTCTGCTTCAACGTAGAAAGCATCCCCGAACTGGAAGTTATCAACGAATTGGCGGCTGCCAAGGGTAAGGTGGCGCGGGTAGCGTTTCGACTGAACCCCAATGTGGGTGCTCACACCCATGCCAACATCACTACGGGACTGGCTGAGAATAAATTCGGCATCGCCATGCGCGACATGCTGAAGGTTATCGAAGAGGCATCCCACATGGCCAACATCAAAGTGGTGGGACTGCACTTCCACATTGGCTCGCAGATACTCGACATGGGCGATTTCCATGCCTTGTGTAACCGAGTAAACGAACTGCAGGACGAACTGGAGCGCCATCGCATCCAACTGGAGCACATCAACGTGGGCGGCGGACTGGGCATCGACTACCAGCATCCCAACCGCGTGCCGATGGCCGACTTCAAGGCCTACTTCGACACCTATGCCAGCCGACTGAAACTGCGTCCTGGACAAACACTTCACTTCGAACTGGGTCGTGCCGTCGTAGCACCAATGGGTTCGCTCATCACTCGTACCTTATATATTAAGGAGGGATCTACAAAGAAGTTCTGTATTGTCGATGCCGGCTTCACCGACCTCATTCGTCCTGCCCTCTATCAGGCCTACCACAAGATAGAGAACATCTCCAGCGACGAGCCCATGGAGGCTTACGATGTGGTTGGTCCCATCTGCGAATCAACCGATGTTTTTGCCAAACAGATTGACCTGAACCATGCCCATCGCGGCGACCTGCTGGCCATCCGTTCAGCAGGAGCCTACGGCGAGATCATGGCAAGCGGCTACAACTGCCGACAACTGCCACAAGGTATTACGAGCGACGAACTGACATGATCAAGGTCATTCACATCTGCCACAGTAACGACAGCTTTGCTGCCAACTACGCCAATAGACTATGCAAATCTTTTGGCGAGCGTGTCCACACGCGCATCACAGACAGCCCTGTCGAACTGAAGGAGATGTGTAAGACCCTCATGCCCGACATCATTCACCAGCACGGGCATGTAGATTACGAACTACCCAAAGGCTGTCATGCACGCAAAGTGCTCACGCCTCATGGTGCCACCTTCTCGTCGTACAACGGCTTCTACGCAATCCTGGCACGCAGTAAGATGGAGGCAAGAGCCATTGACAGTCCCCGTACTGAGATTATCCGCAACCCCATCATCACCAAGACGGTTGACTTCGATGAGATTGCTGAATTCATACTAAGAATATACCAGCGGGTGATGGACACCAACGTCCTCGAACTGATGAGCGACGACACCCAACAAGCCCTACGCCTGTTGCTGAAAGCTGGTACGACTGGGGACCGACGTTGGCTGGGAGATATGCAGATGCCATCATCCCCCGATTTTCGACAGTTGGCCATCTATGCCTACTATGAGAACGTTGAGGAAGAATTACAACGTGGAGCGGAGATCATGGACATCGAGTTGCCCACAATGTACGTGGACATGAAGACTTCCTATCTGCCACACGACTACCACCGTCCCGACAAAATGGATGAGCCGTTGGTACCGACCATCCTCGAGAGTGTTGCCGACAACAACATGAACCTGCGACTGCTGGTCGATCTGGATAGAGCATTGCGTGATGACAACCTCGACGAAGAGGAACTCATGAAGAAAATGGCAGAACAACAACGTGCCGGACTGTTGCTGAGTCTCCTACAAGTACTGAAAGAACAACTGCTGACGGAAGAAGGCTTCCTGCCAGGCACGCCAATAGATAACCGTGAGACACAACGATTAAGAAACCTTTTATCAAGCCACCTAAAAGTATGAATACAACTGAAGAACGCTACCTGAGCCTGCTATCGCATACCTACCCGACAGTAGCCGATGCTGCTGCCGAGATTATCAACCTTGAGGCTATCCTGCATCTGCCAAAAGGTACCGAGCACTTTCTGGCCGACCTGCATGGTGAGCATCAGGCCTTTATCCATATTCTGAAGAATGCTTCCGGAAACATCAAACGCAAGGTGTCGGAGATCTTCGGCAATACGATTCGTGAGTCCGAGAAGAAAGAACTGTGCACGCTCATCTATTATCCTGAAGAGAAACTGGAGCTCATCAAGGCACAGAGAATGCGTGTAGGAGAAGAAAACACGGATACAGAAGAGCTTGACGAGTGGTATCGCGTCACCATCAACCAGCTGGTTCGCGTTTGTCGTGATGTGTCAAGCAAATACACGCGCAGCAAGGTGCGCAAGTCTTTGCCTGAAGAGTTCTCGTACATCATCGAGGAACTGTTGCACGAACGGAGTGAAGACCAGAACAAGGCTGCCTATGTCGCCGTCATCGTAGATACCATCATCTCAACAGGACGTGCCGACGATTTCATTACCGCCATTTGTAATGTCATACACCGTCTGGCTATCGACCAGCTTCATATTCTCGGTGATATCTTTGACCGAGGTCCCGGAGCCCACATCATCCTCGACACGTTGAGGCAATACCACTCATGGGATATCCAGTGGGGTAACCACGATATCTTGTGGATGGGTGCAGCCGCTGGCAATGATGCCTGTATCTGTAATGTTTTGCGACTGAGTCTGCGCTACGCCAATCTTCCCACATTGGAAGAGGGTTATGGTATCAACCTGGTGCCCCTTGCCACCTTCGCTCTCGAAGTGTATGGTGATGACCCTTGCGAGGAGTTCATGCCTATTATCTTGAAAGGTGATGACAACCTCGACGAAAAGACCCGTCAGCTGATGGCAAAGATGCACAAGGCCATCAGCGTCATTCAGTTCAAGACCGAGGCTGCTATCTTCCACCGTCGTCCCGAATGGCAGATGGAAGACCGCTGTCTGCTGGAAAATATCGATTTCAATGACCAGACTTGTACCATTGGGGGCGTGAAGTATCAGATGAAATCATGCTCGTTCCCCACGATTATGGTTGAAGGTAGTGACAAGCCCCAGTACGATCTAACCGCAGAAGAAAAGGACTTGATGCAAAAACTGCATCACTCGTTCCGCGTTAGCGAAAAGCTACGCAAGCATATCCGCACCATCCTCAGTCACGGTTGCATGTACAAGGTTTGCAATCAGAATCTACTATTCCACGCCTCTGTTCCTCTGAACGACGATGGCACTTTGAAAAAGGTCACTATTCTCGGACAGGAATATGCTGGATTGGACCTGATGAAATACATCGGCCAACTCATTCGCTCTGCCTTCCAGAATGATACTCCCACCGATCTGAAGACTTTTGCCAAAGACTATTTCCTGTACCTTTGGTGTGGCAAGGACTCCCCGCTCTTCGACAAGTCGAAAATGGCAACGTTCGAACGCTACTTCCTGACTGACAAGGAGACATTCCATGAAGAGAAAGGCAACTATTTCAAGTTGCGCGACTCTCAGGAGGTCTGCGACCGCATCCTCGATGCTTTCAAGGTAAAAGGAAAGACACGCCACATCATCAATGGTCATGTGCCGGTACATGCTGGTGCTGGTGAGAACCCCATCAAGGCGGGCGGTCGTCTGATGGTCATTGATGGTGGTTTCTCGGAGGCCTACCATAAGGAAACTGGTATAGCCGGTTATACGCTCGTCTATCACAGTCGTGGTTTCCAGCTGGTTCAACATGAGCCGTTCACCTCGGCGCGAGACGCCATCCTTCGTGGTACCGATATTAAATCGACCACACAGATTGTCGAGATGTCAGCCCACCGCATGCTGGTTGCCGACACAGATAAGGGTGAAGAGTTGCGGGCACAGATCAAAGAACTGAAAGACCTGCTCTGGGCCTATCGTCACGGCATCATCACGGAAAAACAGAAATAAAACAATATTATTATCATAACAATGAAAAAACAGCTTTTACTCAACATGTTGGTCATGTTGCCGATATCCATCGCAGCTCAGACCTTTGACTTCGACATGACGAAGTCGCAACCGGTATATAATGATGCGCAGGGTTACGGCTACGATGTCTTGCCTGCTCCCGATAAAAAGAAACCGACAGAACCTTTCTATTTCTCCGTGAAAGTGCCCGATGGCAACTATCGCGTCAAGGTAGTCCTTGGTGGTAAGAAGAATGCCAACACCACCGTTCGTGCCGAAGGACGCAGACTGATGATGGATCAGATTATCACGAAGAAAGCCAAGGACACTCAGGAGGTGGAGTTTGTGGTCAACAAACGCTCTACCTTCATAGAGGAAGGAAAACAAGTGAAGATCAAACCGCGTGAGAAGGAATATCTAGCATGGGATGATAAGCTGACACTGGAGTTCAATGGCCCGATGCCTGCTGTGAAGAGCATCCATATCGAAAAGGCTGATGTACCCACCATTTATCTGTGTGGTAACTCGACCGTCGTTGACCAGAACAACGAGCCCTGGGCCTCATGGGGACAAATGATCACACGCTGGTTTGGCCCTGAAGTAGCCATCTCCAATCACGCTGAGAGTGGACTTACTGCTCGCACCTTCATCGCATCCTATCGTCTGGACAAGATACTCACCACCTTGAAGAAAGGTGACTACGTCTTTGTGGAGTTCGGACATAATGATGAAAAAGAGAAGAAACCTGGTGACGGAGCTTGGTATCACTACCAGTATCAACTGAAAATTTTCGTGGATCAGGTACGAAAGAAAGGTGCTGAGATTGTGTTCCTCACGCCCACACAGCGTCGTGCCTTTAACGACGATAAGAAGACCATCCGCAATACCCACGGTGACTTCCCTGCTGCCATGAAGATGGTAGCCGAAAAGGAGAACGTGCCTCTCATCGACCTTAACCAGATGACAAAGACCTTCTTTGAGACGTTGGGCTACGAAGACTCGAAGCGGGCGCTGGTACACTATCCTGAAGAAATGTATGGCCGCAAACTCGAGGACAACACCCATTTCAATCCTTATGGTGCCTATGAGGTGGCAAAGTGTGTAGTTATGGGTATTAAAGCACTTAATCTGCCTATCGTCAACTACCTGCGTCCCGAATGGCAGGACTTCAATCCTGCACAGCCCGATGATTGGAAGACCTTCCAGTGGGCTCCCTCACGAATCGTAGAGAATCAAAAACCTGACGGCAACTAAAAAGCATTCTAGATGAAGCATAGTATCCTGATAATAAGTTTATCATTTGTCATTTGTCATCTATCATCTAGCCCCGCAAGGGCTCAGTCGTGGCCTACAGTTACGTCAGAAGCCAAGGCCGGTTCTCGTTGGTGGTGGCTGGGTTCTGCCGTCGATCAGGAGAATCTGCAATGGAACATGGCAGAATATGCCAAACATGGCATTGGAGCCTTGGAGATAACACCACTCTATGGGGTACAGGGCAATCAGGCTAATAATATACCATACCTGAGCGACCAATGGATGGAGATGCTGCGCTATACCCAGGAACAGGGCAAGCGCAACAACATCGAGATTGATATGGCTACTGGTACCGGCTGGCCTTTCGGTGGACCATGGGTGCCCCTTGAGGAGAGTGCCTGCCGAGTCATCTTCGTTGAGAAGACCATCGACAGCGAAGGTGTCTGGAGCACTGTCAGTGGAAAAAAGGGGCTTCAGCCTGACCAGACAGATACCAACATCATCGACCTGTCGCTATCGGAGAAAGATGCAAAAAATGCCTTTCTTGACAAGGTCATGCTCTATGCCGAAGGTAATGTAAGAGACGTGACTGACCAGGTAAAAGGAAACAAGCTGGACTTGAATTCTTTTTCTGATCAACCATCACCTCTCACCCCTAAAACCGTTATCGCCCTTTATATTAAATATGGTGTGATGAAGGTGAAGCGTGCTGCTCCTGGCGGCGAGGGGCTGGTCATCGATCATTTCGACAAGACTGCGGTGGCAAATTATCTTCGTCACATCGAACAGGCTTTTGAGCGAACACACACACCCTACCCTCATACTTTCTTTAACGACAGCTACGAGGTAGCCGATGCCACATGGACGCCGACCCTTCTTACTGAGTTTGAAAAACGTCGTGGCTATAAGCTCGAAGACCATTTACCCGAGCTTCTAGGCAACGACCCCAAAGTATTGAGCGACTATAGAGAGACACTGGGTGACTTGCTGTTAGAGAATTTCACGGAACAATGGACAGCCTGGGCACATCAGCATGGTGCCATCACCCGCAACCAGGCTCATGGATCACCCGCCAACCTCATCGACTGCTATGCGGCTGTCGATATTCCAGAGATTGAGGGGTTTGGGTTGTCGGACCTTGGTATTAAGGGGTTACGACAAGACCCAGGAAAGACCCGCAAAAACGATAGCGACTTCTCCATGCTGAAATATGCACCGTCGGCAGCTCATATCTGTGGCAAGCCCTACACGTCAAGCGAGACTTTTACCTGGCTCACCGAACACTTCCGCACTTCGCTTTCTCAGTTGAAGCCTGACATCGACCTAATGTTTTGTGCCGGTGTGAACCACATGTTCTTCCACGGTACCTGCTATTCGCCCAAGGATGATGAGTGGCCAGGATGGAAGTTCTATGCCTCAATCGATATGAGTCCCACCAACAGTATCTGGCGTGATGCGCCTTACTTCATGCAGTATGTGGAGCGTTGTCAGAGCTTCCTGCAGATGGGACAACCCGACAACGACTTCCTGGTCTATCTGCCCGTGCGCGACATGTGGAAACGCAACATTGGCAAGTTGCTCATGCAGTTCTCCATCCATGCAATGGGCAAGTTAGCTCCCGACTTCATTCAGACCATTCTGGCTATCGATCGTGCTGGCTTCGACTGTGACTATATCTCGGAAAAGTACCTGCTGAATACTACTTACAAAAATGGTATGCTGCAGACATCAGCAGGAACCTGCTACAAAGGACTGATTATTCCCGAGAATGCCACACTATCCGATGAATTACAGCAGCATATTGAAGCACTCAAGGCACAAGGCGCACCTATCATCAATGGCGTTGACAAACAGAAGATGTCAAAGGCAGCCAAGTCTGAGTGTATGCGCACGGATTATGGACTGAAGACCATCCGTCGCAAGAATGCCAACGGCTATCACTACTTCGTTGCCAACCTGTCATCGATTGATGTGTCAGCCTATATTCCTCTGGCAGTAGCATTCAAGGATGCCTATCTCTTCAATCCGTTAAATGGCGATATCACCAAGGCCTCTTATAAGACCGGATGCGTAGAGATCAATCTTTGTAGCGGCGAATCCGTCATTCTCCAAACCTTTGACGAGCCGTTGGCAGCAACATCTTTGACTGAAAACCATCAGGAAGAGCAAATTCAGAAAGAACTCGTCCTTGAAGGACCTTGGTCGCTGTCATTTACCGAAGAATCACCCAAAGTAGAGAAGACCTACACACTCGACAACCTACAGACCTGGGAGAATCTCGATGAGCAAACCAAGGTAACGATGGGTACAGGTATCTATACCACAACGGTAAAACTATCAAAAAAAGAGGCTGACGGTCATTGGATAATCGACTTAGGCGACGTTCGTGAATCGGCACGCGTCTATATCAACGACCAGTTCGTGGGTTGTGCCTGGAGTGTACCATTCGTTCTCGACACTCGCGAGACGCTGAGAGCAGGCATCAACACTATAAGGATTGAGGTCACCAACCTACCTGCCAACCGCATCAGCGCACTGGATCGTCAGGGCGTGAAATGGCGCAAGATGGAGGAAATCAATGTTGTAGATATCAACTATAAGAAAACCCTTTACGACCAATGGGAGCCCGTTCCCAGCGGTCTTAACTCAGAAATAAAACTAATGAAGTATAACAACAAATAATATAATCTAACTATGTCAGAACATCAACATCATCACAGTCATCATTATCACCACCATCACCATAAGAAAGACTGGGCATCAGAGTTTAAACACAAGAGCCTCATGTCTTTACAACGACAGAAAACAATCTCCAAATGGTTGTTCCGCATTCTCTGTGTGATAGCGGCCTTGATGGTTATCGCTGTTTTCGTGGTTTACCGAATGAAGTAAACTAAGACCGTTCAATCACGGTCGTCAAGGAATCTGAAGCGGTTTCTCGTCAGTCTTAGCTCTTCCAAGCTAAGGTCTGAAGAGAGACCGTTTATAGTTTTACCCAGAAGGTCAATGATAGCCGAACCACCGGTATACTTGCATTTAGTATCTTGACCAGTTCTGTTGACCGCCATCACATAACACATATTTTCTATCGCGCGCGCACGTAAGAGCGTTTCCCATGCCATCTGCCGTTTCTCAGGCCAGTTTGCAACATAGATAATGGCATCATATTTCCCTGCTCTACCATAACGGGAGAACACAGGAAAACGCAGATCATAACAAGTCTGCAAAAGGATGCGGAATCCCTGCCAGTTAACGATAACTGGTTGTTCACCACGCGTATAGTGCACATCCTCATGGCCATAGGAAAATAAGTGCCGTTTGTCATAAAAACTGACACTATTAGGCGTAACAAAATAGTGACGATTATAATAATTGTCTCCCACCTTCACGGCCAGACTGCCACTGATGGCACATTGTCGCTCCTTAGCTATTTGTTTCATCCATTGCAAAGCTGTCGAAGACGTTTCATCCTCGGCTATTTCAACCGTATCAACAGCAAATCCAGTAGCCCACATCTCGGGTAAAATGTAAAGGTCGGCAGCATCCCTGTTACGCATCATCTTTTCTACCAAGAGGATGTTCTTACGAGGCTGTCCCCACACGATGTCAAATTCAAGTAACGATACTCTCATAAGTAAAAATCTTTTATCAAATCCTGATAGGTATCGTCACCGATAACCATCACGTTCTTGTCTAATTCTTTAGGATGCTTTCGGAAAGCCAGCAGATAGCGTCGGGCGTCCTTCCTCGCTGTTGTCTTGACGGCCCACTCACGTGTCTTGAAGAAGCCTACTATGACCGCCTCACTCTCCAACCTGCTTTTACAGTCAAAGGGTATGACAACAGACAGTTCCCCATCATCATCTAGCAAGTCCCAACAGCGTTGCATCAGCGTCTTATAAGTCAGGGACTCTGTATGACGGGCAAGGGTGCGCTGATTATCTGGCGACGTCAAGGCATCGACAAAATAGGGCGGATTGCTGATGATGGCGTCAAAAGGCTGACTCTCAAACGTTCCGATGTCAGCTTTCTCGATGGTGATGCGATCGACAAATGGCGATACCTTCACATTCTCACGAGCCTGAGCAACGGCACCCTCGTCAATGTCGACACCCACTATCTGGGTATCCTCAAAACGCTGCGCCATCATCAGGGCTATCAGCCCAGTGCCAGTACCAACATCGAGGATTCGTCGTCCGCCATTGGCCCATGCCCCCAACAGCGTGCCGTCGGTACCCACTTTCATGGCGCAGTTAGCTTGCCAGATGGTGAATTTCTTGAACTTGAAATAGTCGTTTGCCATAAATTTTGGTACAAAGTTATAAAATAAATCTAAAAAGAAGCCCCTTTCAACCAAAATCTTTCATCTTTCATCTTTAATCTTTAATCTTTTTTGTACCTTTGCACACCAATTATGCATGTAAGAATACAAATGAACGAAGATCAGAATAACAAGGCTTTCTCGATGATAGCCGATATTGAAGGAGATTTTGTAGATTTTCTCGACAACGAGTCCCCTGAAGAACTCCCTATCCTTCCCGTCAGAAATCTGGTACTTTTCCCTGGTGTGGTCTCGCCCATCCTCATTGGTCGCGAATCAAGTGCCCGCCTTGTCCGCAAGGCAGAAAAGGCCGGTACGGTCATTGGCATTGTATGCCAGCGTGACCCCGATGTGGAAGACCCCACCTTCGAAGACCTCTATGAATACGGTGTCTATGCCCGTGTGCTGAAACACCTGACGTTGCCTAACGGTACAGTCACCGTTATCGTGCAAGGTCTGGGACGCATCATGCTCAAGGAGATTGTTGCCGACAGTCCTTATCTCATTGGTCGCGTAGAGTCAGCCAACGAGATACAGCCCGACAAACATGACCGCGAATGGAAGACAGCCATTGGCGACTTGCGGAAGCTGGCCGACCAGTACATCAACATTGCCGAGGAGATTCCCGACGAGGCCACCTTTGCCATCCGCAATATTCACAACGACGTGATGGCACTCAACTTTGTCTGCTCCAACATGCCCTTCAGTACCAAGGAGAAAATCAAACTGCTGAGTGTGGAAACCGTGAAGGAGCGTCTTTTCAACACGATGAAGGCCATCAACCGTGAGATCAATCTGCAGACCATCAAGGCCGATATTCGCAACAAGACCCGTGAAGATATTGACGAGCAGCAGAAGAACTACTTCCTGCAGCAGCAGATCAAAAACCTGCAGGCAGAGATTGGTCACGAGTCGTCACCCGAAAAGACTGCCATCTTAGAGAAAGCCAAAAACAAGAAATGGAACGAAGAGACCAGGAAGATTTTCAACCGTGAGGTAGAGAAGCTCGACACACTACAGCAGCAGTCGCCCGACTACAATCTGCAATTGAACTACCTGCAGACCTTCGTGTCGCTGCCATGGAACGAGTTTACAACCGACGATCTCGACCTGAAACGCGCCCAGAAGATCCTTGACCACGACCACTACGGCATGGAGAAAGTGAAGGAGCGCATCCTGGAGTATATGGCCGTTCTCTCCCTGCGTGGTGACCTGAAGTCGCCTATTATCTGTCTCTACGGTCCTCCGGGCGTAGGTAAAACCTCGTTGGGCAAGTCCATTGCCGAGGCCATGAAGCGTAAGTATGTTCGCATGTCGCTGGGTGGTCTTCATGACGAGGCAGAGATACGTGGCCACCGTCGCACCTATATTGGCGCCATGCCAGGCCGAATCATCAAAAGCATCCAGAAAGCTGGCTCCAGCAATCCTGTTTTCATTCTCGACGAGATTGACAAGGTGACGCAGGCCACCGTCAACGGCGACCCTGCCTCTGCCCTCCTCGAAGTGCTTGACCCCGAGCAGAACAACGCCTTCCACGATAACTACCTCGACGTCGATTACGACCTGTCGAAGGTGCTGTTCATCGCTACGGCTAACAACCTGTCCACCATCCCCCGTCCTCTACTCGACCGCATGGAAGTGATTGAGGTTAGCGGCTATATCACCGAGGAAAAACTCGAGATTGCAAAGCGCCATCTCATTCCTCGTGAGTTGGAGAATACCGGTCTGAAAACCCTACCCGTGAAGCCCCGCTTCAACAAGGCCGTAATCGAAAAGATTATTGAGCGCTATACTCGAGAGAGCGGTGTACGCCAACTGGAGAAGCAAATCAACAAGGCTATGCGCAAGTTGGCCTACAAGCGTCAGATTGACGGTTATGTAGAAGACTGGAAGATCACGCCCGACTCCCTTGAAGACCTGTTGGGTAAACCACCTTTCTATCGTGACATCTACCAGGGCAACGACTATGCAGGTGTGGTCACTGGACTGGCGTGGACCAGTGTGGGCGGCGAGATTCTCTTTATCGAGACCAGCCTCTCCAAGGGCAAGGGTTCTAAGCTGACACTGACGGGTAACCTGGGCGACGTCATGAAGGAGTCGGCAGTACTGGCGCTGGAATATGTCAAGGCACATTCCGACCGTCTGAACATCGACTACCGCATCTTCGACCAATGGAATATCCATATCCACGTGCCCGAGGGAGCAACACCCAAGGACGGTCCCTCTGCCGGTATCACCATCGCCACCTCTATTGCCTCGGCCCTGACCCAGCGTAAGGTTCGCAAGAACACGGCGATGACCGGCGAGATCACCCTGCGCGGCAAGGTGTTGCCTGTGGGCGGCATCAAGGAGAAGATTCTTGCAGCCAAGCGTGCCGGCATCACCGATATTCTGTTGTGTCGTGAGAACGAGAAGGACATCCTCGAGATTCCCGAGATTTATCTGAAGGGTGTCAGCTTCCATTACGTTGAGAACGTGCAGGACGTTTGGGATTTCGCCCTCACCAACGAGATTGTCGATAAGCCCATGACCTTCACCATCGAGGATTCAGAGCCTAAGTCAACAGCTAACAGCTAAATCCATGACATTCGAAGTACAACATAGTGACAACGCCAGCGATGCCCGTGCCGGACTGATCACCACCGACCACGGTCAGATTAAGACACCCATCTTCATGCCCGTAGGTACTTGCGGCAGCGTGAAGGGCGTGCATTTCTCGGAACTGCGCGACCAGGTGAAGGCTCAGATCATCCTGGGCAATACCTATCATCTTTATCTGCGTCCTGGTCTCAACACGCTACGAAAGGCTGGTGGTCTGCACAAGTTCAACACCTGGGACCGTCCCATCCTTACCGACTCGGGCGGCTTTCAGGTTTTCTCCCTGACGGGTATCCGCAAGTTGCGCGAGGAAGGTTGCGAGTTCCGTAGTCATATCGACGGTTCCAAACACATCTTCACCCCTGAAAATGTGATGGACACGGAGCGCATCATCGGTGCTGATATCATGATGGCACTCGACGAGTGTCCTCCTGGCGAGAGCGACTACCAGTATGCCAAGAAGTCGCTGGGACTCACCCAACGCTGGCTCGACCGTTGCATCAAGCGTTTCAACGAGACCGCCCCCCTCTATGGTCATCACCAGACCCTCTTCCCCATCGTGCAGGGTTGCAAATACAAGGACCTGCGTCAGGATGCTGCCAAACATGTGGTTGACCGTCTGGCCATGCTCAACGACGGCGGTGGCGCTTCTATTGGCGGACTGGCTGTAGGTGAGCCTACCGAGGTGATGTACGAGATGATTGAGGTGGTCAACGAGATTCTGCCTAAGGATCGTCCACGTTACCTCATGGGAGTGGGAACGCCCCAGAACATTCTGGAGGCCATCGAGCGCGGCGTCGATATGTTCGACTGCGTGATGCCCACCCGCAACGGGCGCAATGCCATGCTCTTTACTTACAACGGCACGATGAATATGCGCAACAAGAAATGGGAACACGACTTCACGCCCATCGACCCCGACGGCTGCGACATCGACCGTCTTCACACCAAGGCCTACCTGCACCATTTGTTCAAGGCTCAGGAGCTGCTGGCGCTGCAGATAGCCTCTATTCACAACCTCGCCTTTTACCTACGACTGGTCACCGATGCCCGTGAGCACATCATGAACGGCGACTTCGTAGCGTGGAAGCGCTCTGTCATCGACAACTTAGGACGACGTGTATGAAAGAACTGAAGACGACATATAGGAATGGTCTGCGGAGGATGAGCGGTCTCAAGCGAATGACAGGAAGGGTCTTACCACGACTCGACCGCTATATCATGAAGAAGTTCATAGGCACCTATATCTTCTCCATCATCCTCATCATCTCCATCAGCATCGTCTTCGACTACAACGAGAACATGGCGAAGTTCACGGCGTCGCATGCACCCTGGCGAGCTATCATCTTCGACTACTACGCCAACTTCGTGCCCTATTTCGCCAACCTCTTCTCGCCGCTGTTCGTCTTCATCGCTGTCATCTTCTTCACCTCCAAACTGGCGGGTAATTCCGAAATCATTGCCATGTTAGCCAGCGGCACCAGCTTCAAGCGTTTGCTGCGCCCCTATATGTTCTCTGCAGCCCTGATTGCTGTCCTCAACTTCTATCTGGGAGCCTATGTCATCCCGCACGGCAATCAGATTCGTATTGAGTTCGAGAACCATTACAAGAAGAATAAGAAGATCACCTTTGCCGAGAACCTGCAGATGCAGGTGGCACCAGGCACCGTGGCCTATCTCCATCAGTACGACGACAACTTGAGACGTGGCTACGGTTTCCATCTCGACAAGTTCGAAGGCAAGAAACTGATCAGCACTATGACGGCCAACAGTATCCAGTACGACACTATCAGCGATACGCGCTACCACTGGAAAGCCGTCAACTACAAGATACGCACCTTCTCCGGCATGCGCGAGGAGATCACGTCGGGTGCAGAGATCGACACCACCATCATGATGGAACCAATGGACCTCATCTACTCGAAAGGCCAGCAGGAGACGCTCACCTCGCCTGAACTCTTGCGTTATATCTCCAAGCAGCAGGAGCGCGGTTCCCAGAACGTGGTACCCTACGAGGTGGAGTACCACAAGCGCATAGCCACGTCGTTTGCCTCGTTCATCCTGACCATCATCGGAGCGTCTTTGTCGTCGCGCAAGCGCAAGGGAGGCATGGGCTTGTACCTGGGCATCGGTCTGGCGCTCTCGTTCTCCTTCATTCTGCTGCAGACCATCAGTTCATCCTTTGCCATCAATGGTGGCACACCGCCCATCCTGGCGGCATGGATACCTAATATCATTTACATCATTATTGCCTATTTCTGTTACAGGCAAGCACCAAATTAAAGAATGACATTTGAAGAAACGAATTTGAACGATAATATCCTCGATGCGCTCTACGATATGCACTTCGAGGAAATGACGCCTATACAGGAACGTTGTATCCCAGAGATCCTTGATGGTCACGACGTGCTGGGCGTTGCCCAGACGGGTACTGGCAAGACGGCCGCTTATCTGCTGCCCATCTTGTCCCTGCTCGACGACGGCGGCTATCCCGAGGATGCCATCAACTGTGTGGTGATGGCGCCTACGCGCGAGCTGGCCCAACAGATAGACCAGGCTATGCAGGGTTTCTCCTACTACATCGACGACGTGTCGTCCATCGCCGTCTATGGCGGCAACGACGGCTCGCGCTTCGATCAGGAGATCAAGAGCCTGCGTGGCGGAGCCCCTGTGGTCATCGCCACACCGGGTCGTCTGCTCAGTCATCTGAAGGTGGGCAACCTCAACCTCTCGCGTACCTCTTTCTTCGTCCTCGACGAGGCCGACCGCATGCTCGATATGGGTTTCTCTGACGACATTCTGCAGATCAACGCCCTGTTGCCCAAGACGTGCCAGAAGGTGATGTTCTCGGCCACCATGCCCTCGAAGATTCGTGAGCTGGCGGTCTCGCTGCTCCACCATCCTGTCGAGGTGAAGCTGAAGGTGAGCCGTCCTGCCGAGAAGATACGCCAGTCGGCCTATGTGTGCTATGACCCCCAAAAGGTGGGCATCATCGAACACCTCTTTAAGAATGGCGACCTGAGCCGCGTCATCATCTTCTGCGGCAAGAAAGACCGTGTGAAGGACATCAATCGCACGCTGCAGAAGCTGAAGATCAACTGTGCCGCCATGCACTCCGACCTGTCGCAGGCCGAGCGCGACGAGGTGATGTACCGATTCAAGGCCGGTCAGGTCGATGTTCTGGTGGCCACCGATATTGTGGCACGCGGCATCGACATCGACGATATCCGCACCGTCATCAACTACGACGTGCCCCACGATGCTGAGGACTATGTACACCGCATTGGCCGCACGGCCCGTGCCGACCGCGACGGAGTAGCCATCACGTTTGTCAACGAACAAGACATTCGTCTTTTCAAACAGATTGAGCAGTTCCTGGGCAAGGAGGTTGAGAAGAATGCCCTACCCGACGGTCTGGGCGAAGCTCCCGAATATGTGGTCAAGAAAGGGTTTCCTGCGAAAAAAGGTCACGGCGGCAGAGGCAAGGGTCACGGTGGCAAAGGTAAAGGAAATAGCGACAACAACCAACGTGGCGCTGCACGAAAAAGCCATCATGGTGGCAGGAAAAAGCCCAACAAACAGCCAAAAAATCCTGGATATTCAATCTGAAGTCCAGGATTTTCTTAATTTTCAATTCTCAATTTTCAATTATCAATTCTCAGTTAGCTTCACCTCCAGCTGCAGCTCTTCCAACTGCTTCGGGTCAAGTTCGCCAGGAGCATCGAGCATCACGTCGCGTCCGCTGTTGTTCTTCGGGAAGGCGATGCAGTCGCGGATGCTGTCGAGACCGGCCATCAGGCTCACGAAGCGGTCAAGACCGAAGGCCAGTCCAGCGTGAGGGGGTGCACCATACTTGAAGGCGTTGATCAGGAAGCCGAACTGAGCCATAGCCCTTTCAGGCGTGAAGCCCAGGATCTCGAACATCTTCTCCTGCAGTTTGCCGTCGTGGATACGCAGCGAGCCGCCGCCCACCTCTACGCCGTTGCACACGAAGTCGTAGGCCACGGCACGCACCTTCTCGGGAGCTGTGTCCAGCAAGGGAATATCGTCGGGATTGGGCATCGTGAACGGATGGTGCGTGGCCATGAGGCGCTGCTCCTCGTCGCTCCACTCGAAGAGTGGGAAATCGACAATCCACAGGCAGACGAACGTGTCCTTGTCGCGCAGACCCAGACGGTCGCCCATCTCCAGACGCAGCGTGCACAACTGTACGCGCGTCTTGTTGGCATTGTCGCCACTGAGAATCAGCACCAGGTCGCCATCTTTGGCACCCATTGCCTCCTTCAGTTTCTGCCACACCTCGGGCTCGTAGAATTTCTCAACGCTCGACTTCACCGTGCCGTCCTCGTTGAACTTCACATAGACCAGACCCTTGGCACCCACCTGGGGACGCTTCACGAAGTCGGTCAGCTGATCCAGCTGCTTGCGGGTGTAGTTGGCACAGCCAGACACGCAGATACCGCCGATGTAGTTGGCCTCGTTGAACACAGGGAACGAGCCCGTGCCCTTCAGCACGTCCATCAGCTCCACAAACTCCATACCGAAACGCAGGTCGGGCTTGTCGCTACCAAAGCGACGCATAGCCTCGTGCCACGTCATGCGCTGCAGCGGTGGCAGCTCCACACCGCGCACCTCCTTGAACAGATGACGGGCCAGGTCCTCAAAGACCTCGAGCACATCCTCCTGCTCCACGAACGACATCTCACAGTCAATCTGTGTGAACTCGGGCTGACGGTCGGCACGCAGGTCCTCGTCACGGAAACACTTGGCAATCTGGAAGTAACGGTCAAAACCTGAGACCATCAGCAGCTGCTTCAGCGTCTGCGGACTCTGTGGCAGAGCATAGAACTGTCCCGGATTCATGCGGCTGGGCACCACGAAGTCGCGTGCGCCCTCGGGCGTAGAACCGATGAGGATAGGCGTCTCCACCTCTATAAACTGACGAGAGTCCAGGAAGTTACGAATCAGGATGGTCATCCTGTGGCGCAGTTCCAGATTCTTGCGCACGGCGTTGCGGCGCAGGTCCAAGTAGCGGTACTTCATGCGCAGTTCGTCGCCACCGTCGGTCTGGTCCTCAATGGTGAAGGGAGGCGTCAGACTCTCACTCAGAATATTCAGTTCCGTCACCAGAATCTCAATGTCGCCCGTAGGCATCTTGGGGTTCTTCGACTGGCGTTCACTCACCGTTCCCACCACCTGAATGCAATATTCGCGTCCCAGTTTGTTGGCACGCTCACAGAGCGCAGCATCGCTGGCCTCGTTGAACACCAGCTGAGTCAGTCCGTAGCGGTCGCGCAGATCAACAAACGTCATGCCGCCCATCTTTCGGGTGCGCTGCACCCATCCGGCCAACGTCACCTGCTGACCGGCATCCGTGAGCCGCAGCTCACCACAAGTTTTTGTCCTATACATCTTTTATTATTATATTATTTACTTTTTCGGACTGCAAAGTTACATCTTTTTCTTGAGATTGCAAGCATAATTCACAATATTTATAAGTATAAGAAGATAATTGTTGAAAAAAATATTGTATCTTTGCAGCCGAAAAAGATTCATTTATCAATATCAACGAATAATGAAGAATTTGCTGATACTCATAGGCGTGCTGATGCTCGCCACAACCATAACGGCACAGGAAAAGGTGGCGCAGAGCGAGGTGCTGGAGCTGGCACAGCGTGCCAATGACTACTTCATGCGCAACTATGAAGATCCTACGGTGCCCACCAACGTGAAGAAGGTTCGACCCAGTAGTCTATGGACACGTGCCGTCTATTACGAGGGTCTGATGGCGCTCTATGAGGTGGACCCGCAGCAGCGCTACCTGGACTATACGGACCGTTGGGGCTCGTTCCATGAGTGGACACCGCGCAACGGCATCAACACTTGCGATGCCGACGACCAGTGTTGTTCGCAGACCTACCTGATGCGCTACGTGCAGACTGGCGACACGACCCGTCTGAACCCCACCCTTCGCAACCTGCAACACCAAATGGTGACGCCCAATGCGAAGAACCTGAACGCGAAGGCAAAGTTGCCCGACGCTAACAGCCAGCAGCCAACAGCCAACAGCCAAAATCTCTACGCCTGGTGGACATGGATTGATGCCATCCAGATGGCGATGCCAGTCTATATGCAGGCCTACAAGATTACCGGTAACAAACGCTATCGTGACCACGCCATGAAGATGTATCGTTGGACGCGCAACGAGTGTGGCGGCGGACTCCTCAACCTGAAGAACGGTCTATGGTGGCGCGATGCCGACTTTGTGCCTCCCTATCAAGAACCCGACGGCAACGACTGCTACTGGAGCCGCGGTGACGGTTGGGTGGTGGCTGCCCTGGTACGCTGCATGGAGCAGTTGCCGAAGAAAGAAAAGGCCTACAAGGAACTGAAGAAAGACTTCCTGCTGTTGATGGAGGGTGTGCGCCAATGTCAGCGTGAGGACGGCTTCTGGAATCCCAGTCTCGTGTCAAGCAACTTCGCCGGTCCCGAGACCAGCGGCACCTCACTCTTCCTCTATGGCATCAGCTGGGGACTGCGTCAGGGTTACCTGAAACCCGAGATCTATCGTCCCGTGGCTGACCGCGCCTACCAGGCCCTGAAGACCGTGGTCCATGAAAATGGTTTCCTGGGATGGATGCAGGGCACCGGCAAAGAGCCCAAGGACGGTCAGCCCCTGTCCTTCTATCGCATTCCCGACTTCGAGGACTACGGCACAGGAGCCTTCCTTCTCGGTCTTACGGAATACTATAAGTTATTAAGCAAATAATACTAAAATTCAAATAGTTATGAAAAAGATTCTGATGATATCGTTGATGCTTCTTTGCGGCATCACCTTTGTTTCGGCACAGAAGCCCGCCGAAATCAAGTTTGAGAAGACCACCCACAATTTCGGCACCTTCTCTGAAAAAGACCCTGTGGTTAGCTGCACTTTCGCCTTCACCAATGCTGGCGAGATGCCGCTGGTCATCAACCAGGCTGTTGCCTCTTGTGGCTGTACCGTTCCTGAGTACACCAAGACACCCATCAAGCCAGGTGAGAAGGGCGAGATCAAGGTAACTTACAATGGTACCGGCAAGTGGCCTGGACCTTTCAAGAAGACCATCACAGTACGTACCAATGGTAATCCTGAGATGACGAAGCTCGTTATTGAAGGTGAAATGCAAAAGGCGGAATAATGAAACAGCTATTCATTACCTTGCTGATGATGCTGTCGATGACAGCCACAGCACAAAACGCGTGGGAGACCGAGGCGAAGGCAGCGGCCAAAACCGACCCCAAGTACCTGGCAGGAGCTGTTCCCGAGGTGGACGGTCGTGTGGTGTTTGAGACCACGATCAAGGCACCAGGGATGACTGCCGACCAAGTCTATGACCGTCTTCTTGACCTGATGACCCAGCTGACGAAGACCAGCAACCAGTTTGAGCAGAGTCGCATAGCCATCAGCAACAAGGAGAAGCACGAGATTGTGGCCAACTATCAGGAGTGGCTGGTATTCAAGGACAAGCCCCTCCAGTTGGACCGCACCCGTCTGCTCTACACGCTGACAGCCAACTGTCGCGACGGTGAGGCTACGGTGAAGATGATGCGCATCAACTACTTCTACGACGAGGAGCGCACCCCCACCACCTACAAGGCCGAAGAATGGATTACGGACAAATATGGTCTGAACAAAAAGAAGACAAAGCTGGCACGCGTCAGCGGAAAGTTCCGTCGCAAGACCATCGACCGCAAGGACTATCTCTTCGAGAAGCTTCAGGAGTTCTTGAACAACAAATAAAAGGGAGTTTTGGAGTTTAGGAGTTTAGGAGTTTAGGAGTTTTGGAGTTAAGGAGTGTAGAAATGTAGGAGTGTAGGAGTTATAGACAAAAGAAAACGAAATTTTATGACTGAAGAAGAAAAGCTGAGGGCCGCCGAGCAAGCTATTGACGAGGCCCAGCCCGAATTTAAGAAACGCCACAACCTGGAACCGTTCCGCGACAGCTCGAAGACGCGCAAGTTGCGCCTGTGGCTGAACATCATCTTCATGCTGGGCGCCATAGCCGGACTCATTATCTATTTTCAGGACAACCACGAAACGGCCAAGATCGTGCTCATCGTGGCGTGTGTCTTTAAGTTCATTGAGCTGGCTCTGCGTATCCTCAAGATCTAAATCCCTCACATGTCCAAGCGCCACCTACTGCTCATACTCACGGGACTCGTCGTCGTGAACGTTGCCATTGCCCAGAATTTCAAACAGTTGGACGAACGCGGCAACATCTCGGAGACGGGCACCAGCAACAGGAGCAGGAACAGCAATTTCAACCCCAACAAGAAAGACTCCACGGTACAGAACAAGGTGGTGCCTAAGGGTATCTATGCCTGGACGGTTGACAGGAAGTTTGGCGACATTGAGCGCGTGGACGTGGACACCCTACCCCATCTCTATCCCCAGTCCACACTGGCCACAGGGCGCTACGGACAGTACAACACGGTGGGCTCGAACTATACCGCACGCCTGAACCGCATCTTCATGGACCGCCAGGAGACGTCGCTGTTTGCCTTTACCGACAGCTACGACCAGAGTCTGCGCCAGCCCGACCAATGGCACTTCACCAACACGCTGTCGCCCATCACCAACCTGAGCTACGACAACTGTGGTGACAGGATTACCGGCGAGGACCATCTGGATGCCCGCTTTGCCGTGAACGCCGGCAAGCGCACAGGTATGGGCTTCGACCTGGACTACCAGTATGCCCGCGGCTACTACCAGAACCAGAACGCCAGCCACTTTGGAGCTACCGTCTATGCCTCGCACCTGGGCGACCGCTACCAGATACACGCTCTCTACACCACCCACCACGAAAAGGCGGCCGTGAATGGCGGCATCACCGACGACAACTACGTCACCCACCCCGAATTGTTCAGCGAGAGCTACGCTGAGAACGAGATTCCCGTCTATCTGGACCGCAACTGGAACCGCGACCACAGCCATCGTCTGTTCCTGACCCATCGCTATGCACTGGGCTTCTACCATGAGGTGCCGATGACCGACGAAGAGATCAAGGCCCGCGAGTTTGCCGACACGACGAACATTCGTGCCAATGTTGATTCGTTGAATACCGACTCCGTCAGACAGACACCCATGAAGCGCGAGTTCGTGCCTGTCACCAGCTTCATCCACACCTTTGAGACAGGCAACCAGAACCACACCCATCTGGCCTATGCCTCGCCAGCCGACTACTATGCCAACACCTATTATAATTATGGTACGCGAGGCTATGGTGGTGACTCCATTTACGACCGCACCAAGCTGTTCGACATGAGCAACACCCTGGCCATTGCCCTGCTCGAGGGTTTCAACCGCTACGTGCCAGCCGGACTCAAGGTGTTTGCCACCCACGAATGGCATCGTTACTACATGCCCGACGCCATGACTGACGGCACCATCTATATGGGACGGTGGACAGAACATAACCTCAGCGTGGGCGGACAGCTCATTCGCACCAAAGGTCGCACCCTGCACTATAACCTCATGGGCGAGGCATGGGTGGCCGGTGCCGATGCCGGACAGCTGAGACTCAACGGCTCTACCGACCTTAACTTCCCGCTGTTGGGCGACACCGTGAGGTTGGCTGCCAAGGCCCATTTCTACCGCATGGCGCCCGCCTTCCTGCAATGTCACTACCACTCCAAGCACCTGTGGTGGGATCAGGAACTGGACAAGGAGACACGCACTCGCATAGAAGGCACCTTTACCTATGAGAAAACCAACACCACCCTGCGCATAGGCATCGAGGAGATACAGAACCACACCTACCTGACGATGAGCTATGATGCCGTTGACGGAAAGCACCAGCAGCTGACGGCTGCCTACCGCCAGCACTCGGGCAACATCAACGTGCTGACGGCACAGTTGGACCAGAAGTTGGCGCTGGGGCCCCTCCATTGGGACAACCTGATCACCTACCAGTCGTCGAGCAACAAGGACGTGCTGCCCCTGCCCACGCTCAACGTGTTCACCAACCTCTATCTGAAATTCCGCATCGCCAAGGTGCTCTCCGTAGAACTGGGCGGCTCGGCCACATGGTTCACGAAATACTACGCGCCCGACTACTGTCAGTTGCTCAACCTGTATGCCATCCAGCAGAACGAGAGCACGCGCATGGAACTGGGCAACTTCCCCTTCGTCGATGTCTATGCCAACATGCACCTGAAGCATGCTCGCTTCTTCCTGATGATGACCAACGCCACCGGCACGTCGTTCAACCGCATGTCGTTCTTGACGCCACACTATCCGCTGAACAGCTCCACGCTGCACTTCGGCGTTTCGTGGAACTTCTTTAATTAAAGGAGTTAACGAAGTTAGAGGAGTTAACGAAGTTAGAGAAGTTAACGAAGTTAGAGAATTCCGTCGATGGCTCGTGTACCCTTGGGAGTGCAGAAACCGCGGAGGGTGACGAAGACCATGTTCTTGAAGATGTGCTCAATGGTGTACTGACGGTACAACTGGTCGTTCATGATACGCTGGCCAATGGCATCGAGCATGATTGTCACCAGCTCATAGTCCACATCCTGACGGAAGAAGCCTTCACGCACGCCCTGCTTGAGGAAATGCATGAAGCGCTCATGATACTTATCCTTGTTGTTTTCCAGAAAAGCCTGCACCTTGGGATAGAGTACCAGGTCGGTATAGAAAGTGGGATGGGTCATGCGAAACTCCTCAATCTTCACCTTGTACGATTGCAGCAGCATGTCCATCACATTGGCCTTGTTGCTCTGCAGACGCTTCATCTCGGCCTCTCGCTCCTGCTCGTAGCGCTTGATACCCTCATAGAGCAGCAGCTCCTTGTTGTCGTAAATTTCGTACAAGGTGCGCTTCGAAATGCTCAGGCTTTGGGCAATGTCGTCCATCTTCACAGCCTTGATGCCGTTCTTGGCAAAAGCGGTCATGGCTGTTGTCAGGATCTTCTCCCTAAGGGCAAGACGATACTTGGTGATAGGCTTTGTTTCTTGCATGTTTTTTTGAAATATGATGCAAAGGTACGAAAAAGTTAGAAAAACAAACATGTTTTCCATAGTTTTTTTGTACTTTTGCAGCACAAAAAGATTTTTTTCTTCAAACACAACACATTATGGTAAAGATTTCAAAGGAGGCCGCCCTGCAATATCACGAGAGCGGACGGCCAGGAAAGATTGAGGTGAAGCCCACGAAGGCTTACCGTACGCAGACAGACCTCTCGCTGGCCTATTCGCCTGGCGTGGCCTATCCCTGTCTGGAGATTCAGGATAACCCCGATGCAGCCTACCGTTATACCGACAAGGGCAATCTGGTGGCAGTCATCTCCAACGGCACCGCCGTGCTGGGTCTTGGCGACATTGGCGCCATGAGCGGCAAACCGGTGATGGAAGGCAAGGGACTGCTGTTCAAGATCTACGGCGGCATCGATGTGTTCGACATCGAGGTCAACGAGAAAGACCCTGAGAAATTCTGTGAGGCCGTGGAGCGCATCGCCCCCACCTTCGGCGGCATCAACCTCGAAGACATCAAGGCCCCCGAGTGTTTCTATATTGAAGAACGCCTGAAGCGCACGCTCGACATCCCCGTGATGCACGACGACCAGCACGGCACCGCCATCATCTCGGCAGCCGGACTGAAGAATGCCCTCGAGGTGGCCGGCAAGGACATCAAGAAGGTGAAGATCGTGGTCAATGGTGCCGGTGCTGCCGCCATCTCGTGCACCAAGCTCTATATGGCCCTGGGCGCACAGAAAGAGAACATCGTGATGCTCGACTCGAAGGGTGTCATCCGCCAGGACCGCACCGACCTGAACGAGCAGAAGCGCTTTTTTGCCACCGACCGTCTTGACATCCACACTTTGGCCGAGGCCGTCAACGGTGCCGACGTCTTCGTGGGTCTCTCCAAAGGCAACGTGCTGTCGCAGGACATGGTGCGCACGATGGCCAAAGCCCCCGTCATCTTCGCGCTGGCCAACCCCACCCCTGAGATCACCTACGAGGAAGCCATGGAGGCTCGTCCCGACGTGCTCATGTCAACGGGTCGCACCGACTATCCCAACCAGATCAACAACGTCATCGGCTTCCCCTACATCTTCCGCGGTGCTCTCGACGTGCATGCAACCGCCATCAACGAGGAGATGAAGATGGCTGCCGTCCACGCCATTGCCGACCTGGCCAAGCAGCCCGTGCCCGACGTGGTGAACGATGTCTATAAGGTGAACAACCTCAAGTTCGGACGCGACTACTTCATACCCAAACCCGTTGACCCCCGACTCATCAGCGAGGTCAGCGCTGCCGTAGCCAAGGCCGCCATCGAGAGCGGTGTGGCACGCAAGCAGATCACCGACTGGGCTGCCTACAAGAACTCGCTCAGCGTCATGCTGGGACAGGAGACCAAGCTCACGCAGAAGCTCTATGCCACAGCATCGGCCCATCCCCAGCGCGTGGTCTTTGCTGAAGCCGTCCACCCCACCATGCTCAAGGCCGCCGTTCAGGCCAAGGCCGAAGGCATCTGCCAGCCCATCCTGCTGGGCAACGACGAGGTCATCGAGAAGATGGCCAAGCAGTTGGACCTCAACCTCGAAGGCATCGAGATTGTCAACCTGCGCCATCCGTGCGAGCAGGAGCGTCGTGAGCGCTACGCCCAGATACTCACCAAGAAAAGAGCGCGCGACGGCTACACCTTCCAGGAGGCCAACGACAAGATGTTCGAGCGCAACTACTTCGGCATGATGATGGTCGAGACGGGCGACGCCGACGCCTTCATCACCGGTCTCTACACCAAGTACTCCAACACCGTGAAGGTCGTCAAGGAGGTCATCGGCATCCGCAAGGAGTTCAAGCACTTTGCCGCCATGCACATCATCAACTCGGCCAAGGGCACATTCTATATCGCCGACACACTGGTCAACGAGAATCCCGACACCGAGGCACTCGTCGATATTGCCAAGCTGGCAGCCACCAGCGTGCGCTTCTTCAACGAGAAGCCCGTGGTCAGCATGATCAGCCACTCCAACTTCGGCAGCAGCACCAGCGACGGCGCCCTCAAGGTGCGCCACGCCGTAGAGCGCCTGCAGCAGCTCTATCCCAACATCCCCATCGACGGCGAGATGCAGGTCACCTTTGCCCTCGACAACGAGCTGCGCGACGAACAGTATCCCTTCTCACGTCTCAACGGTAAGACAGTCAACACACTCGTGTTCCCCAACCTCACCTCGGCACGCTCCAGCTACAAGATGCTGCAGATGCTCAACAGCGACGTTGAGATCATCGGTCCCATCCAGGTGGGACTCAACAAACCCATCCACTTCATCGACTTCGGTGCCTCCGTGCGCGACGTAGTCAACATCGTCTCCATCGCCGTCATCGACGCCTACGTGAACAAGGTCAAGTCGCAGATACAGACAAACCAGTAATCCCCACTTTGTCTTGAAGTCATGCTTCACCAAGTACTCCTTTCATTGGCAAGCAACTGTGACCAAGAACAAAACCTGCAAGAGGCCCAGCGGCGTCTCTTGCAGGCTTTCAAAGTGTGCCGCTTCACCCCTTCCATCTGGACGCAGCCTGTCAACAGCCACCGTCCCGACCTCTACATCAACCAGCTGCTGCGTTGTGCCACCTCCATGACCGTTGGCCAGCTGCAGGCCTTCCTCAAGCAACAGGAAGCCGAGATGGGACGCACCCCCGACGACCGTGCCCAGGGCATCGTGCGCATCGACCTCGATCTCCTGCAGTACGACGACCTCCGCTACCACCAGCGCGACTGGGACCGCGACTACATCAAGCAGCTCCTCGCCTTTGAAGAATAATCCAATTCATTTTCAGCAACGGGCGTCTCGGCACAAAGCAATATCTCGTTCTTGACCTACGGTCTAGCCTGCTCACGCTCGGCAAAATAAACTCGTTCTCTCGTCAAAAAAACTCGTCTTCTCGTTCTCTCGTCAAAAAAACTCGTCATCTCGTTCTCTCGTCAAAAAAACTCGTCTTCTCGTACTCTCGTCAAAAAAACTCGTCTTCTCGTTCTCT
>Ga0310694_10000811_pt1 | contig 39008 bp, 33 predicted proteins | sample 174DNAGHGhighgp2_FD_203884 | JGI IMG/M metagenome (GOLD analysis project Ga0310694, IMG submission 203884) | Sheep rumen microbial communities from Palmerston North, Manawatu-Wanganui, New Zealand - 1742 DNA GHGhigh gp2 (v2) (version 2) | ecosystem: Host-associated > Mammals > Digestive system... | reverse complement strand
CTCTCATCGTCACCCCCGTTTTCCGGCGAAAGCGAGTGCAAAGATACGACCATTTTCCATTCCGGCAAGCGTTTTGCGAAAAAAAATTTTTGCCTTTTGCGCAACTGGCTGGAGGCAAGGCGGTTGGAGGACGAAAATTTTTTCGGTGGAATGGCGGAAAACGGGCCGCGGAGGGCACAGGGGAGGACGGTTTTGCGGAAAATCGGCACCGGAGGAGAGAAAAATATAGAAAATCGCTGTATTATGCTGAATTTCATCGTTATAAGAATGTTTTAGAGGGTATTTTGAATTAGAAGAAAAAATTTAGGAGGGGACACAATAAAATGATTGTTTAATAGTTAATAGGGCAAATAATAGATGGAATAGATGTAGATGGAATTGAGGGGATAGAGAATAGCAACAACTATATAATTTATATACTTCTTATTATTTATCATTAAAAACTATAAAGCTATGAGAAAAATAATGACATTTATGTGCGCTGTGGCGATGTTTATGGGCGCGACGGCACAGAAGAGTATTTATGACTTCACGGTGCGTGACCAACAGGGTCAGGAGGTGAGCATGAGCCAGTATAAGGGAAAGTATCTGCTTGTGGTGAATACGGCTACGCAATGCGGGTTCACGCCTCAGTACCGCTACCTGGAGTATATGCAGGAGAAATACGGCGATCTGGGTTTTGTGGTTCTGGACTTTCCGTGCAACCAGTTCGGTGAGCAGGCTCCTGGGAGCAGCGAGGAGATACATAGTTTCTGCACACAGAAATATGGCATCACGTTTCCGCAGTTTGAGAAGATAGATGTGAACGGGGAGAATGCGTCGCCGCTATTTGTGTGGCTGAAGGAGCAGAAGGGTTTTGAGGGTTTTGACCTGGATAATAAAATCGGCCTTGCGCTGCACAAAAACTTCCTCAAGATAGATCCGAACTACGCTGAGAGCCCTGATATAAAGTGGAATTTCACTAAGTTTCTGATTGACAAGGACGGCAACGTGGTGAAACGCTACGAGCCGACGACGGATATGGATGTTATAGTTAACGATATCTACAACCTGATGTTCAACTAACAAAACAAAATACAGATAAAAGATTAGGAGAGGAGTTCCTGAGTGGAGCTTCTCTCCTATTTTTTGTGTGTGCAGGGCGGATTGGGAGGTGTTCTACAAATCAGAATAGGCCTGCCCTATGGCGCGTGGGAAACTCAGCGCAGTGCGGAGAGCGATACGGGGAAGGTGAAGTATGTATCGGGGTATGGCTCGTTGCGGAGAGTGAAGTGCCACCACTCGGTGTAGAGAGGCTTAAAGCCTGCGGCTGTCATGGCATCGCGTAGGATTTGCCGGTTGGCTTTCTGCTGCGCGGTGATGTCGTCGTAGTCTGGGTGCGAGCGTTCGCCAAAAAAGTCGAAAGTGCCACCCATATCGACCTCGCGTCCAGAACGTTGGTCGAAGAGAGTGAGGTCGAAAGTGCTTCCGCGAGAGTGTCCAGAATGGAGGGCGATGTAGTCGAGAGCAAAGAGGTTGCGCTTGTCGACATCCGAGTAGAAGAAAGGCTTCATGGCAGTGTCGGCGACATCGTGAGCCCAGCGGACGAAGTGGTCGACGGCTTTCTGCGGTCGGTAAGCGTCGAAGATTTTGAGACGGTAGCCCTGGAGGCGCAAGAGGCTGTCGGCTACGGCGAGCGCGTCGGCGGCTTGGCGAGTGCATAGGGCGACGGGGGCGTCGTAGCCGTCGATGCGTGAGCCAACGAAATTGTAGGTTGAGAAATAGCGGATTTCGAGTATTACGCCCGGGACGACGTCGTTGATGGAGACGAACCCAGAGGCGTCGTCGGAGAGCACAACGGGCTGGGACTGAGTGTCGGAGGTGTTGGCATTGCTGTGACGGCAGGCGGTCAGCGAGAGCGAGAGAGCAATGAGGATGATGGGAAAAAGTTTGTGCATAACAGTGATATTTAGGGTGTAAAGCGTCAATAGAACGTCGGGATAGAAAAAAAATTTTGTTGTGGTGAAAAAAGAGAGTAACTTTGCACTCAGAAATGTGGATAGATTTGTAATGATTGCAACCACTTGAAAAAATGCTAAAGCGTTGTTCAACTGAGACTTCATTTCAAAATCTGTTACATTAAGTCAATTCAATAATTAACTAAAAAATGTAACAAAATGAGTTATTTTTTCACTTCAGAGTCGGTTAGCGAGGGGCATCCCGACAAAATTGCTGACCAAATTTCGGATGCACTGCTTGATGAATTTTTGCGCCATGACCCGGAGAGCCATGTGGCGTGCGAGACGTTGGTGACGACGGGCCTTGCCGTGGTCAGTGGCGAGGTGACATGCAATGGCTATGTTGATGTGCAACAGACAGTTCGTGACGTGATACGCCATATAGGTTACACGAAAGGCGAGTACAAATTTGAGGCTGAAAGTTGTGGCGTGCTCAGCGCGATACACGAGCAGAGTCAGGACATCAACCAGGGCGTGAGCCGCAAGAACAAAAAGGACCAAGGCGCCGGCGACCAGGGCATGATGTTCGGCTATGCCTGCCGTGAGACCGACGAACTGATGCCGTTGCCTATTACGCTGGCACACATTATCTTAATAGAGCTGAGCAAGATTAGACGCGAGGGGAAGCAGATGCGGTACCTGCGTCCAGACGCAAAGAGCCAGGTGACAGTGCAATACAGCGACGACGGGAAGCCGGAGCGCATAGACGCGATAGTAGTAAGCACGCAACACGACGAGTTCGACACGGAAGATAAGATGCTGGAAACGATAAGGAAAGACGTGGAGAAGGTGTTGCTGCCGCGCGTGGTGAAGCGCCTGCCGAAAGCCACACAGAAACTGTTTGGCAAAGATGTCAAACTGTTCGTCAATCCGACAGGCAAGTTTGTCATCGGCGGACCTCACGGAGACACAGGACTCACAGGGCGCAAAATCATCGTCGACACCTACGGAGGCCGTGGCGCACACGGCGGAGGCGCCTTCAGTGGCAAAGACTCATCAAAAGTAGACCGCTCCGCAGCCTACGCCACGCGCCACATAGCGAAGAACCTGATAGCAGCCGGCGTATGCGATGAATGTTTGGTCCAAGTCGCCTACGCTATCGGCGTAGCTGAGCCTGTGGGGCTATACGTAAACACCTACGGCACAGCCAAAGTGAATCTGACCGACGGCGAAATTGCAGAACATGTCAAGAAAATCTTCGACCTCCGCCCTTACGCCATAGTGGAACGTTTTGGCCTGAAAAACCCCATTTTCCAACCAACGGCAGCCTACGGACACATGGGACGTGACCCCTACACAAAAGAGGTGACGTTTTTTGATGCCAACGGCCTTAAACACCAGAAAAAAGTGCAATTCTTCGGATGGGAAAAACTCGACTACGTGAATAAAATAAAGAAAGAATTCAATCTATGAACCACTCAGGACTAATAATAGGAGCAGCCACCTTCATAAGTACAGGCATTTCCACCCTATCGTCATCAAAGCCGAATAACAATTCGGCACCGCCTGCTGGTGGGTGTTCCTATTCTTAGGACTGGCCTGCATAGCAGGCTCACTTCTGACAACCAGCATACTGGGCTACACGACTCACGGCGTGATCGATTTCTGCAGCCTTTAGTTCATCCTCGAACTGTTCAAACAGAAAAAAAACGAGGATGGATTCCGCAAAATCCTAAAAGAAAAAAAACTAGCAGCCAAACTTCAAAAAAAATCACAACTCACCATATTTATACCTCATTGAACTCCATCTCACCCCATCGTCTTTATACGACAAACGGTATCCACATCCTGATTTAAGAGGCTCAAAACCGTCAAATCTCAGCGTCAACGTATTCATTCTAAGCACAAAACAAGTAATATCAGCACGACTCAACTTTTGGCATAACTCTTCTTGAGGCTCTATTCTAACAGTAGTACTACGACCAAATCCTCCATCACCATTACTCGACACAAATGTCCATACCGAAATGTTCGAATTAGTACTGTTAAGCAAAATTGTATCAGAACCAGCATAAACATACACTACAGTATCACGACTGGTCTGAGCCGACAAACACATTGCCAAACAATAAAATAAAAGAAAAAAAACTATAGACTTTTTCACTGCGATTACTTTTTTTCTAATTACAAAAATACACATATTCCGCCATTCAACAAAAAAATGACACAACTAAGCATCAACAAAGTCGCTACCATCCGCAACGCACGCGGAGGTAACATCCCTAATGTGAAACAGTTCGCTATCGACTGCGAGCGAGGAGGCACACAAGGCATCACCGTCCATCTTCGCCCCGACGAGCGACACATACGCTACGTTGACGTTTATGACATAAAGCCTATAGCAACCACCGAGTTCAACATCGACGCCAACCCCAAAATGATTGATATGGCCACAAAGACCGGCACCGACCGCGTCGAACTTTACACCGAGAGCTATGCTCAAACCATAAAACAATACCTTAACTGCTTGAAATAAATCAATCTACACCCAATCATGAACATTTCTAAAATACCTGTACTGCTGCTTACCGGATACCTCGGCAGTGGCAAAACAACCCTTCTCAACCGCATTCTCAACAACAAACAAGGCATCCGTTTCGCCGTCATCGTCAACGATTTAGGCGAAGTCAACATTGATGCCGACCTCATCCAGAAAGGCGGCATCGTCGACAAAAAAGACGACAACCTCGTGGCACTTCAAAATGGTTGCATCTGCTGCACCTTGAAAATGGACCTCGTCGAGCAATTGCGCGACCTCGTTCGCCAGCATTGTTTCGACTACATCGTCATTGAAGCCAGCGGCATTTGCGAACCCGAACCCATTGCTCAAACCATCTGTTCCATCCCCACAATGGGCCCCGAGTATATCAACGATGGCATCCCCGTCGTCGACAGCATCGTCACCGTTGTCGACGCACTGCGCATGAAGGACGAATTCGGCAGTGGCAAAGACTTGCTACGTCCTGGCCTTGAGGAAGATGACATTGAAAACCTCGTCATACAACAGATAGAATTCTGCAACACCATCCTGCTCAACAAAGCCTCCGAAGTGGATCCTGAGGAATTGGGCCGCATCCGCGAAATCATCCGCGCCATACAACCAAAAGCCGAAATCATAGACTGCGACTACTGCGACATCGACTTCGACCGCATACTGAACACCAATGCCTTCGATTTTGACAAAGTGGCAACCTCAGCAACATGGATCAATGAGATAGAAGGCCACCACGAAGACGAGGATGACGTTGATGACGATGATAATGACGAGGATGAGCACCACCACCACGACGAGGAACACCACCACGAGGAACACCACCATGAGGAACACCACCACGAGGAACACCACCACGAGCACCATCACCACGATGAGGGCGAAGCCGAGGAATACGGCATCGGCACCTTCGTCTACTATCGTCGCGAACCTATGAATATCAGCCGTTTCGACGAGTTTGTGGCGCGCCATTGGCCGAAAGGAGTCATCCGCGCCAAAGGCATCTGCTGGTTCCTCAGCGAGCCCGATACGTGCTACCTCTTCGAACAGGCAGGCAAGCAGGTGTCGTTGCGCGACAGCGGACAATGGTACGCCACCATGCCCGACGACGAGCTGCTCGACTTCATGCGCCGCAACCCCGACCTGCAACGCGACTGGGACGACACCTATGGCGACCGCATGCAGAAACTGGTCTTCATAGGCCAGCACATGGACCGCGAGGCCATCACCGCCGCTCTGGACGAATGTCTGGCCAAAGGGCGCTGGTAAAATTCCTTAAGTTCAACATATTATGAAAAAGACACTGTTACTGCTGATGCTTGCTGTGGCGTGGGGATGCATGGCACAAGAGAACATCAACCTCGGCCTGATACCCACGCCGCAGGAGGTGTCCCTCTCGCCGGAGGGCAAGTCGTGTGTGCTGGCCAAGGCCAAGGTGAAGGAACAGCGCGTTAAATGGGGGCGCGGACCGCAGTCGCCTCATTTCGACGGCAACTGGAGCCAGGCTTACCGCTTGACTATCGAGCCTCGCAAGATCACCATCGAGTACGAGGGTGCCAAGGGCTTGGAGTATGCCCGCCTGACCCTCGCCCAACTGCGTCAGCTGCACGACACGTTGCCCTGCTGCACCATCCTCGACTGGCCGGCATATAAGTACCGCGGCTGGATGGACGACCAGAGCCGCGGTCCCGTGCCGCACGCCGCCTACCGCCAGAAGCAATGGCAGACGTTGCACGCGCTAAAGTACAACTTCTGCAACTACTACACTGAACACACTCTCTACCAGCCTGAGTTCCCCGACCTGGCTCCCGCCTACCTCGCCGATTGCACGCCGCACCCCGACGAGGTCATCAACCTCCAGCTCTTCGCCCACGCCGAAGAGACGCTGCGCATCCCCTTTTACGAGGACCTGATGGACAGCCGCGCCAACTTCAACCCCGGCAACCCCAAAGTCTACAACTTCCTCCGCCAGCGCATCGCCGCCGCCTTCAAGCGCATTCCCAACTCGCCTTTCTTCATCATCGACTGCGACGAGACAGAACAACTGAGCACGGGACGGGCAAAAAAACTCGTTGAACGGAAAGGTGCCGACCAAGTGTATGTAGACCACATCAACCGATGCAATGAGTTGGTGAAAGCTGTGGGTGACACACGCGTCGTCATGTGGGGTGACATAGTGGCAAAGAATCCGCTGATGATGAAGCAATTGCCAAACGACATGACCTACATCATGTGGGCCTATGAACCACTGGAGAGCTACGACCACCTCATCAAGCCTTTCAAGGAGAACGGCACGCCCTTCTGGGTGGCGCCGTCGCTGAGCCACAGCAGCAATATGATTCCCAACCCCTACCGCTATATGAAGAACATCGCCAACTTGGCACGCGACGGTTTTCTTAATGGCGCGGAGGGGCTGATGAACACATGCTGGGACGACAACGGCGAGGCCTTGTTCGACAACTGCTGGCACGGCCTCTTCTGGAGTGCCGAAATGGCTTGGAACCCGATCAAGACCAACGACCCCGAGGAGTTTAAAAGCAGGGAACAGCAATTCAACGAAAACTTCGAGCGACTTTTCTACGGCAGGGACCCCAAAACGCCAACGCAATCCGAAAGAGAACAACCTTTCTTGATTAATAACGACCCATCAAACAATCCTGCAACTGGATACACCGCAGATTTATACGCTGTTGGAGCATTGGAAAGCGACCCCGACATAGCCGATTGGTACACATCTGCACCATTGATGGAGCCCTTGCTAAACTTCAACCCCGAAAATACCTCAAATGCAATAAGTGAGCGTATCGGCAGAGTACACGACAAAATCAGACCTCTTCTGGACAGAATCGACTCTACAGCAAACCCTCACGCTTATTATGCCTTGCATCGCATCCAACTCACACATTACAAGTATGCCTACCGAAGACTCATTTACCGGTTTCTTAATGAGGACGAGCCCTCCCTGCCCATGCGTCTACAGATGATGAAACATCAATATATGATTTTCCTTACAGAACTCAAAAACGAATATCTTCGTCTTTGGGATCAGGAAAACGGCGAATACGAGCGATATATAGTCTGCAACCGTTATAACCTGTTGGCTCGCGAGGTACTTGACCTAGACCACCACGTATTCGTGAACATTGAAAAAACAAAACCGAAAATTGAGAAATCAGCTGACGCGCCCAATGACACTCACTCCCCGATGGTCACCCTCCGTACCCTTTACAACGACCGCCCCATCTACTACACCCTCGACGGCTCCGAGCCAGACAGCAACTCCACACTCTACGAAGGGCCATTCCCTATAGAGCGTTCGGCAACCATCAAGGCCATAACCTACAACGAATACGGCGAAGGAGTAATTACCGAGCAATACCTCCTCTCTCATCTCGGAATGGATGCAAAGATCAAGCTGAACACGCAGTTCAGCACATATAAGAGCATCTACTCTGGAGGAGGCGAGGACGCCCTTATCGACGGCCTGCTGGGCAGCAACACAACCTACGCCGACGGCCACTGGCAGGGATACTGGGGCGACAGCATAGATGCCGTCATCGACTTTGGCAAGCCTACTGAAATTAACGAAGTCACAATGCGTTTCATGCAGAACACCTTCGACTGGATACTGGCGCCACGGGAGATTATGTTATACGTCTCTGACGACGGTGTCAATTGGAACCGTTGCACAAAGAGGAACTTCGATATGGATCCGCGCGAAACTGGTATGCGCCTCAAAAACTACAGCATTATTTTGGGCAAGAGTGAAGCAGAGCCGAAAATAGACATTGGCAATCCCGTCACTCGATACCTCCGTATAGTAGTGCCCAATCCGGGGGGCCTACCCTCGTGGCATCCTGCACCAGGACAGCCGAGTTACCTCTTCACCGACGAAATCATTGTCAAATAAAAACTAAAAGGCTTCCAGATTTAGGAAGCCTTTTGATTTATTCACCCATCAAACGATGGTGATGACAGAAGAGCAGTTGCTCATTGTCGTCGTAGAGATGCATGCCGTTGCCTTTGCAGTATTTCCACATGCCACAACCAGAACATTGGTCTTTGTGAGCCCATGAACGGTCGCGGTACTTCTGAAATTTATTCTGCCAGACATCCCAGAGGTTGTCCTGATAGATGTTGCCTTGATGAAAATTGGAACGTATTGACGTACAACCCGATATAGAGCCATCACAAAGAACAGAGGCGACGTTGACGCCAGCACGGCAATGGAAGTAGTAGTCGCGCACCTCGCCCTCGTAGGAACCGAGGAAACCCTCGCAACCATAGTTGGCGTGTATGCGTCCTTCAAGTCGAGTTCGCTTGATGAAGTCGAACAGTCCGCGGAACTGGTCGTCGCCAAGCTGCAGCTCTGGATTCTCGGCGGCACGCCCCATCGGGAAAATCGAAAACAGGCGCCAGTTGCGCACTCCTATTGATATCAAATATTCTTTGAATTCCTCCAGACGAGCATAGTTGCGTGGGTTTACGCAGGTGACGATATCCCACACAAGGTCCGGTGTCTGCACCAGCAGCTTGATAGCGTGGTCGGCACGTTCGAAGCTGCGCGGATTGCAACGAATCCAGTTGTGGTCGTCCTCGAAGCCATCGAAAGAGATGGTTATGCTGTGCATGCCGCTACGTAGGAGGCTGTCGAGCCGACACTCGTCGAGCAGCAGGCCGTTTGTCACCATACCCCACGGGAAACCACGACGATAGAGTTCCAGGCCAACAGCCTCTATATCATCGCGCACCAGAGCCTCGCCACCGGTGAAGGTGATGAACGTCTTGTGAGGGTCGACGTGCGGCGTGATGTCGTCAATAGCTTTCAAGAAGTCGGTGGCAGGCATATCCTTTACCGCCGGAGCCTGCTTGCAGTCACTGCCGCAATGACGACAATTCATATTGCATCGCAACGTACACTCCCAGAAAAGGTTGCGGAGCTCATGAATTTGAGCATCATTTTCGCAAATACGCCGATGAATGTTTAGTGCCAGACGTTTTTTGAAAGGCAGAGTTGAAGACATAACTACTTTTTACGTTTCATCTTAACCGTAACCTCAGCTTTTTTCTCGCCCAGTTTCCAGGAGGACATCGGACGGTTGCCACTTTCAGGCTCTCCGAATTCGACGTCAAGAATCTGGTTTTCAAAAGAGCCACCCTTCTTGCCGTCGATGTCGCGCACCATCACACGTACCTTCTCCCACGGGCGGTCAGAAGTCCGCACATTGAAATCACCGTTAGCGTCGGTAGTGTCCGAGATGCGCTTCATTTCCTCCTGCCAATACTGGTTGTCGGGCAGATTATCAACATCTATCTCACTGTTTACCAGCATGACCTGGAGTCCCTTGATAGGCTTGCCATTACTGTCAACAACACGGCCCTTGACGGCAAAATCGACCGTAGGAACGCCATACACAGTAACCTGTGGCTCACGAGGTTGAGGGGCTTCGACTTTAGGCCTGATGGTATCGTCAATCGCTTCAACTTTCAAGTCTCTGGCCGGCACGCCATACATGGGCGTTACCCTATTGTCGCCAAATGGGGGCTTCACATCGGTGTCTTTACCATCCCCTGACTTAGCTATCTCCTTGTTACTGTGGCAAGCAGAGAGTCCCAGAAGGCTCATTGCGGAGAGCAGAATCCAGTTTTTGAATTTAAGATATTTGATTTTCATAACATCCAGTTTACAATCAACATAACGGAGAGACGAGATAAATATTATTTGCAGGAAAATATTGATGAAAAAGAGTATTTTTGCATACAAAATGAAGATATTACAAACATGGGCAAGACATTCTATATTAGCGAGAAGCCACTGATTATAGCCGGTCCGTGCAGTGCCGAAAGCGAGGAGCAGATGCGCGAAATTGTCCAGAGCCTAACGAGAGAGACGCGGATAACGATGATACGATGCGGCGTGTGGAAACCCCGCACACGCCCTGGGGGGTTCGAAGGCATGGGAGAAGAGGCCTTGCGGTGGATAGCCGGCATAAAACGCGACAATTCTGCAGCACGGTTCTGCTGCGAAGTGGCGAAACCAGAACATGTGGAACTATGCCTACAGTATGGCATCGAAGCCGTATGGATAGGAGCACGAACAAGCGTGAATCCTTTTCTGGTGAGCGAACTTGCCGAAGCGCTGAGAGGCAGTGGCATGGCTGTGATGATAAAAAACCCGATAACACCCGATGTGGAGCTATGGACAGGAGCCATAGAGAGGGTACAGAACGCCGGCATAAGCGACATAGCCGCAATACACAGAGGCTTCTCGACATACAATAGCACTGGCTACCGCAACAATCCGCTGTGGGACATACCCATAGAGCTGAAACGGCGGTTGCCGGAGTTGCCGTTGCTGTGCGACCCAAGCCATATAGGCGGGCAGCGAGAGCTTGTGGCAAAGATATCGCAAACAGCGCTTGACCTGCACTTCGACGGCTTAATGATTGAATGTCACCCGCATCCCGACATGGCGCTTACCGACGGACGCCAGCAGCTGACGCCGTCGCAGTTGACAGAGACGCTCAATCAGCTGAAGTTACATTCGAGCGGCGAGGCCACACCAGACGACCTGATACGCTTGCGGGAACAAATTGACGACATTGACAATCAGGTGCTGCGGTTATTGTCGCGACGCATGTCGATATCATCGCAGATTGGAGAGATAAAACGGCGGCACAACCTGCACCTCTTTCAGCCAGAACGCTGGCAAGCAGTGTTGAAGAGACAGACGGACAGCGCCACCGCGATGGGTCTTAGCGCAGAGTTCATCAAAGAGCTGATGGAGACAATCCACGCCGAGAGCATCCGCCAGCAAGAGAAATAAAAAAGACGACCGCATTGGTCGTCTTTTCTCTATAAGAATGAAGAAAATCTGTTTTTTTTATTCAGCGTTGGGGATGACGGACACAAAAGACTTGTCTTCACGACCCTTGTGGAACTTGACGATACCGTCGCAGAGTGCGAAGAGAGTATGATCCTTACCCATACCGACGTTCTGACCGGGGTTGTGGACGGTGCCACGCTGACGGATGATGATGTTGCCGGCGATGCAGGGCTGACCGCCAAAAATCTTCACACCCAAACGTTTGCTTTCGGATTCACGACCATTGCTGGAACTACCGACACCTTTTTTATGAGCCATGATATGTAATTTTTAAAAGGTTAGACAAAAAGGATTAGTTAATGCTGTTGATTTTGATTTGGGTGAGATAGTCGCGATGACCATTCATCTTCTGATAGCCTTTGCGGCGTATTTTCTTGAAGACAAGGACTTTCTTGCCTTTGAGATGTTTCACCACGGTAGCCTTGACGCTGGCGCCATTGATGTAGGGCTGGCCAACGGTGATGGTACCATCATTGTCTTTGAGCATCACGGTGTCAAAAGATACTTCGCTGCCCTCGTCGTTTTGCAGACGGTTGACGAAGATCTTCTGATCTTGAGCGACCTTGAATTGCTTTCCTGCGATTTCAACTATTGCGTACATTTTTGAATATTTTGAGTTTAGATTATCAACTTGTTAAGAGAAATAAAATTTCACAAAACGGAGTGCAAAAGTACAACAAATTATTGAACTGACAAAAAATATTTTACAAATAATTTACAAACAACTAAATATCAAGGTTTTTTAATTTCACCATAGCGCTTTACTTCGCATTTATCGTCACACTCTGCAAGCAACTGCCACATATTTTTTTTCAATTTTGGGTGTACAAAAGAGGGGATTATATCAACCAGCGGTTGCAGGACGAAACGGCGCTGATGCATGCGAGGATGTGGCAGTTGCAGAGACGGTGTGTCAGAGAGTTCGCTGTTGAAGAAGATGATATCGATGTCGATAGGACGTGACGAGTAGGTGCGATGGGCGTCAGCACAATGTCCGGAAGAGTCCGACACATCGTCCGTGCGGACACGACCCAACGATTTTTCTATACCCAGAAGGGTCGTGAGCAGCTCGCCGGCTTGCAGAGGGGTATTGACAGTTATGGCGAGGTTGAGAAACTGCTGGTCAGCCTCGAAGCCCCACGGCTCCGTCTCATAAATAGCCGATGTCTGAGTGATGTGGCCCACATATTTCTCAATAATCAGCATTGCCTGTGCCAGCAGGCCTATACGGTCGCCCTGATTGCCACCCAAAGAGAGCACCGCAGTATTCTTATGCCATTTGCCACGGAAAGTCTTGTTGATGTCCTGAGCGGAGAGCAGGGCGAGGAACTCGTCGCGCGGTATCTCTCTGGCACCCAGCGAGGCGAGATGGTCCGTATAGAGCTGAGCATCGACGAAGCGGAAGCCGTTGAGCAGCGCAAACTCGGCCATACGAGCGAAGGCGACCTTCGAAGCATCGGTGGCGGTGTGGAACATGGAGTCGCCACAGAAGTAGTCGCTGATGCTCACGCCATAGAGGCCACCGACAAGCTCGCCATCAAGAAAAGTCTCGAAAGAGTGGGCGAAACCGTCTTCGTGCAGGCGGCAATACGAATCGATAAAATACTTTGTAATCCAAGTGTCATTGCCCTGTTCCTTGCGTTTCATATTAGCACAGCTGTTAATCACATCGCTGAAACAGGTGTCCACTCTGACCTCCATGCGTCCGGAGCGTATGAGGCGGTGCAAGGTCTTAGACATGTGGAATTCGTCGGGGAAAAGCACCATCCTCTTTTCGGGAGCGTACCAATAGGGCACACCCCCCACCTCGTACCATGGGAAGATGCCCAGATAATAGGCATTGAGAATCCATTCGGGCGTCCATCCGCCGCCAAGTGCCAGCAGTCCGTTGGGGTCGGCCAACGTGGGGTTGGGGAAACCCACATTTTCATCGTCAAGTCTGAAAACCATATTACTAGTAAGTAGTGATTGAAAAAAATTTCGCATCAACGCGAACAGCCTTGCCTGTACCGGACTACAGAAAAAAGGCTCCAACTTCCGAGTTGGAGCCTTGTTCCCAAATAGTTGGACTTACTTCTGTTTCTTAAAAACAATAGTTACATCATCGTCGGTCACAGTCAACTCATCGTCTTCGACGGTGAAGTTGATAGTGTACATATCCGGTTCGTCCTCAGTAGGCTTGTTGGTCATAGTACCCTTGCCGTCGTCGTAGGTGTAGGTAAAATTCTGTGTCTCGGTAAAGCCCATAGCAGAAAATGTGAGCGAGCCTTCTGTTTCGGTGGTGAACTTGAGCGTAAAGTTGGTTGTAAAAGTAACGCCTTCCTCGGTCTGGGTCACTGAAGCTGTCCAAGTAGTACCCGTAAGGTCTTTGTCTTTCGAGCAAGCGCTCATGCCAATGAGGACAAAAGTCATCATTAGGACAGAAAGAATTTTCTTCATTTTATTATTATTTTATTGGTTAATGAATGTATTATTGCTATTCAAGACACATAAGATCAAAACAGTACATCGTACTATTGTTTCTTAAGTTCTAACTTTTCGTCACCGTCGTACAGTGTAAGCACGTCACCGTCGATAGTAAAGCGGCTGGTCACGTCGACACCGGTATCAGGGTCTTTTGCGGTCATGGTGCCTTCACCCTTGCCGTCGTAGGTATAAGTGAAACCGTTAGTCTGGTTCACCGGCAGTGTCATATCATCCATTGAATAGGTGCCGGTGGTTTTAACGGTACCTGCCTCTTCCGAAGTGAACGTTATAAGGACATCGGCATCAAGAGTATACACTACCGTCTCGTCATACATAGTGACAGTCTTCGATTCATGCATATGTCCTTTCCAACTGGTACCGCTAAGGTCCTTGTCTTTGGAGCAGGAGCTCATGCCAATGAGGACAAAAGTCATCATCAGGACAGAAAGAATTTTTTTCATTTTTGCGATTTATTAAGTAAATATATTGGTAAATTCCTACAAATAACGGTATTGTTATGACATTATTGTTTTCCTAAGGAAAAAAATCATCCACAGTGGATGAATGTCTTCACCAGCTCGAGTATCTTGTCAGAGTCGTTGCCAATCTCAGCGCGCAGGTTGCGGTCTTTGTATGAGCGGAGGTCCTTGATGATGCCGTCAATCAGCTGAGGAGCGAAGACGCCCTGAGCCTCATACACAGCGCGGTCGCGCTCGAGCAGGTCGGCGCTGGCGGCGCAGCTGTCGGGCAGGACATCGAGACGTTTCAGAACTTCCTCGTGCTCAAAGATATTCACACTGACGTAACGATCCTTGGCATACTGCACAGCATTCTCCATTTCGAAGCCACGGCGGGCGGCGACAGTCATACCGGCGAGGAGCAGATAGACGTTGGCGCTGCCGTCGGGGGTGCGCAGCTCGATGGTCTGCTTGTGGCTGAAATCCACTTCCTCCTTAGCTTCCAGAGGGTTGCAATGAGCCATCATGTTGCCGCTGCCCTTAGTCCAGCCGAGAGGGACGCGCACCATGGCGCTACGGTTGCGGTCGCCCCAGCAGATGTTGGTGGGAGCCTCCTGATGAGGCACCAGACGGAAGTAGCTTGTGGGGTTGGTGTCGCCAAAAGCGGTGAGGGAGCCTGCCAGGCTCAGGATGCCTGCTATAGTCTTGTGAGCCACCTCGGTAAGGCCGTTCTCGCCGACGTACATGTTCTTGCCGTCCTTGCTGACGCGTGTGTGAATGTGCATGCCACTGCCGGCCTTGCCCACGGTGATTTTGGGTGCGAAGGTGATGGTGATGCCATACTGATAGCCCAGTTCGCGCATAATCCACTTAGCGATAACCAGCTGGTCGGCAGCGTCTTCGAGAAAGGTGGGCAGAAACTCAATCTCGTTCTGCTCATACATGGTGTCGCCCACGGTGAAGTTGCCCACTTCGCTGTGACCATACTTGATGAGACCGCCACACTCGGCAATAAGTTTCATGGCCTGAGTGCGGAAATCGGCGAACTTGCAGAAGGGGGTCGATTCGTGATAACCGCGCTGGTCGGCGGCGAGATAAGTGTCTTGTTTTTCGGCGATGGCATAGTATTCCAGCTCGCCCATCACCTCGAACTCCATACCTCCGGTAGCTTTGCGGAAAGCCTCACCGGCCTTGTGGAGTGTGTACTCGGGAGCCATCTCGAAAGGCTCGCCGTCCTTGGTGTAGAAGTTGCAAAGAATGTCGAGCGTGGGGATGTCGGCGAAGGGGTCGATAAAGGCAGTGCGGAAACGCGGGATGACATAGAGGTCGCTACTGCCGGCTTCGAGGAAGGGGAAAAGGCTACTGCCGTCGACGCGTTCGCCGCTGGTGAGGACATCGCGGATGTGGTCGTAGCTGTTAATCACAAAATTGAGAGTTTTCAGACGTCCGTCGTTAGCCATATAACGGAAGTTGACCATCTCGATTTCGAATTCCTCGATGGCACGCATGATGTCATCGCGGGTGAACTGGCTTGCCGGTTTCTGCAAGAAAGCGACAAGACGGTTGGGATTTAATTTATAGGTATTTGCGTTCATTATTCAAACAATATTTTATGTTGATATGTTTTGCAAAATTACGACAATTGAACGATATAAGTATCCAAAATTGAAAATTAATTTTTTAGAGCAATAAAACGGCCGGAAAGACGTTATGAGAAGTTAGCAAATAATAAAAATAAAATAAATAACAATGTTCAAAAAAGAAACTTATATCGCTCGTCGTGAGCAACTGCGCAAAGACGTAGGCCACGGCCTCATCATCATTCAGGGCAACCACGAGGCGCCCTGCAACTACACCGACAACACCTACTGGTTTCGTCAGGACAGCACTTTCCTCTACTTCTTCGGCCTGCAGCGTGAAGACCTCGTTGGCGTTCTTGACTGCGACAACGGCAAGGACTACGTTTTCGCCAACGACTATGACATTGACGACATCATCTGGACAGGCCCGCTGCCCAGCGTCAAAGAGCTTGCCGCCAGCGTGGGAGTGGAGAACAGTGGCGACCTCAAAGCGCTGCAGACCCTCTGCACCAAGACAATAGGCGAAGCCCGCAAAATACACTACCTTCCCCCCTATCGCGCCGACAACATCCACCAGATGAGCGTACTGTTAGGGCTGAACTATGATGCCGTCACACGCTACGCATCGATGGAACTCATCAAAGCCTGCGTCAAGCAACGCAGCATCAAGAGCGATGAGGAAATTGCCGAGATAGAGAAGGCAATAGCCACAGCCTACAACATGCACGTTGGAGCCATGAAGATGGCCATGCCAGGCCGCTACGAATATGAGTTGGCCGGATTCATGGAAGGCGAGGCATGGAAGGGCAACGGTCCCGTCAGCTTCCCTGTCATCATGACCATCCACGGCGAGACGCTGCACAACCACGGCCACAACAACAAGCTGGTGGAAGGACGCATGCTGGTAATGGACGCCGGATGCGAGACCGCCATGAACTATTGCAGCGACATCACACGCTCAGTTCCCGTGGGAGGTCGCTACAACGAGCGCCAAAAGGCCATCTACGAGATAGTGCTTGCCGCCAACGTGGAAGCCATCCGCGTCACACGTCCCGGCATCACCTATCAGGAGGTGCATACCGCAGCCAGCCGTATTCTTGCACAAGGATATAAGGAGCTGGGCATCCTGCGCGGCAACCTCGACGACATCGTCGCCAACGGGGCGCACAGCCTGCTGATGCCTCACGGTCTGGGCCACATGATGGGTCTCGACGTTCACGACATGGAGAACTACGGTCAGATCAACGTGGGCTACGACGACGAGACACGTCCCAGCGACCAGTTTGGACTGGGCAGCCTGCGTTGCGGACGCCGTCTACAACCGGGCTTCGTCATCACCGACGAGCCAGGATGTTACTTCATACCCGCCCTTATCGACAAATGGCATGCAGAGGGCACCAACAAAGACTTCATCAACTTCGACGAGTTGGAGAAGTGGAAAGACTTCGGCGGAATCCGCATCGAGGACGATGTGCTGGTGACTGAAAGCGGATGCCGTGTGCTCGGCAAGCCGATACCAAAGACAGTTGCCGAAATAGAAGCCACAATGAACAGCTAAACAAGAGAAAAGGCGCACCGCACGGTGTGCCTTTCTTTTTTTTTCAATCAAGATACCACCGGTAGAGGCGGCGGACGCCATCCTGCAATTCCACCTGATGGTGCCAACCCATGGCATGAAGACGGGAGGGGTCGGTGAGCTTGCGCGGTGTGCCGTCGGGCTTGGAGGCATCGAAAAGGATATCACCCCTATAGCCTACGACATCCGCCACCATCTCAGCCAATTGAGCGATGGAGTGCTCAAGACCAGTACCCACATTGACATAATTTGTGTCGTTGATACGCATACCCGAGCGGGCCGACACCAAATCGGCACCTTGTGCATCAACATTTTCAAGCATAAAGATGCACGCATCAGCCATGTCCTCGCTCCACAGGAACTCGCGTAGCGGAGTACCTGTACCCCATAGGGTTATCGAAGAATCGGAGATAGCGAACCGCTCGTTCAGCTGTTTCTTGATGTTCTCCATGTCGCCATCGGCATCAATTCCATCAACCGGACGGCACCGCAAATCGGCACGAACAGTATCGTAGTTACGATCCATCAAGCATTTAGCCAAATGAATCTTGCGGAGCATAGCCGGCAACACATGCGAGCCGACGAGGTCGAAATTGTCATTAGGCCCATACAGGTTGGTGGGCATCACAGCAATGTAGTTTGTCCCGTACTGGCGGTTGAAAGCGTGGCACATCTTCATGCCCGCAATCTTGGCGATGGCGTATGGCTCGTTGGTAGGTTCGAGCGCCGACGTCAGCAGACACTCCTCAGGCATAGGCTGAGGGGCCAAGCGAGGATAGATGCACGTGCTGCCGAGGAAAAACAGTTTCTTGACACCATGCCTGTAGGCCTCGCCGATGACATTCTGCTGGATTTGCAAATTCTTGAATATGAAATCTGCAGGGCGAGTGGAGTTGGCCATGATGCCCCCCACGTGGGCGGCAGCAAGCACAACACAATCCGGTTGCTCCGCGTCGAAAAAATGTTGCACACCTACAGGATTCATCAGATCCAGCTCGGCATGCGAACGGCCAACAAGATTGGAGTAGCCCTTAGCTTCAAGTCCGCGCCATATCGCCGAGCCTACCAGTCCGCGATGACCGGCAACATATATTTTATCTTGTTTATTAATCAAGATGTCAGTATTTTAGTTCAGTTTTTCTTAACAGACTCAATGTCGTTCATCACCATAATCCGCACCAATTCCTCGAAGGCGGTCTTGTGCGGATTCCATCCCAGACGAGTTTTCGCTTTCGTGGGGTCGCCGAGCAGTGTTTCGACCTCAGCGGGGCGGAAGAAACGCGGATCGACGGCGACAAATGTGCGTCCGGTGGCCACGTCGACGCCACATTCATCAACGCCCTGTCCATGCCACTCCAGCTCGATTCCCGCAAAATGGAATGCCAGAGTGACAAACTCGCGTACCGAATGATTCTCGCCAGTAGCAATGACAAAGTCCTCCGGTTCATCCTGTTGAAGCATCAGCCACATGCACTCGATGTAGTCCTTGGCATAGCCCCAGTCGCGCAAAGCGTTGAGATTGCCCAGATAGAGGCAATCCTGCAGACCTGCCGCTATGCGGGCCGCCGCCAAACTGATTTTGCGGGTGACGAAGTTCTCGCCACGACGTTCGCTCTCGTGATTGAACAGGATGCCGTTGACGGCAAACATACCATACGACTCACGATAGTTCTTGACAATCCAGTAGCCGTACTGCTTGGCGACGCCATAAGGCGAACGGGGGTAGAATGGAGTATCTTCGTTTTGTGGCACTTGCTGCACCTTGCCGTACAACTCGGACGTGGAGGCCTGATAGATTCGGCATTTGTCCGTCATGCCGAGTATGCGAACAGCCTCGAGCAGACGCAGAGTGCCTACAGCGTCGACATCCGCAGTATATTCCGGCACATCGAAACTCACTTTGACGTGACTCTGTGCGGCAAGGTTATAGACCTCGTCGGGGCGTACCTCCTGAAGTACGCGGATGAGCGAGCTGCTGTCGGTCATGTCGGCATAATGGAGGTCGATGAGACGCTTCTGCTTCATATCGCGTACCCACTCGTCGAGATATAGGTGTTCGATTCTGCCAGTATTAAAAGAGGAAGAGCGACGAAGGAGGCCATGAACCTCATAGCCTTTGTCGAGTAGAAATTCGGCGAGAAAAGAGCCATCCTGCCCAGTGATGCCTGTAATAAGAGCAACCTTCATGTTAATTAGTTTTTCTTGTCAAGTTCGCAATAAATGCTGTTGTTGCTGATGAACTCAGGCACAATAGCCTTCATCTTAGCGACAATCTGCCGGTCGTCGAGCGTGTACATGATATCCAGCAACTCGCCGTACTCCCTGTCAATTTCCTCAAGGGGATACTTACGCACTTGCGCACGCATGATTTTGGGGTGGTGAGTCGGTATATTGTTTTCCTTGTTGGCCAAAAGCTCCTCGTACAGCTTTTCGCCGGGGCGCAGACCAATCTCTTTAATCTCAATGCCCTTAAGGCCGGACAACTGAATCATCCTCTTAGCCATGTCGTAGATTTTGACCGGTTTGCCCATGTCGAAGACGAAAATGTCACCACCCTCGCCCATTGCGCCAGCCTCGAGCACAAGGCTACAGGCCTCGGGAATGGTCATGAAATAGCGGATAATATCCTTGTGCGTGACGGTGAGAGGGCCGCCGGCGGCAAGCTGTTTCTTGAAAAGAGGAATGACGCTGCCATTGCTGCCCAGCACATTGCCAAAACGAGTGGTGACAAAGTGAGTGCGGTCGGTAGAGCGGCTCTGGATATAGATTTCAGCCATACGCTTGGTTGCTCCCATAACATTGGTAGGATTCACAGCCTTATCGGTCGACACCATGACAAACTTGTCGGCGCCGTACTTGATGGCGAGGTCGGCAACATTCTTAGTGCCAAAGACATTGACGTATATGGCCTCGTATGGGTTCTCTTCCATGAAAGGCACATGCTTGTAGGCGGCGGCATGGTAGACAAGGTTTGGACGATAGTGTTCGAAGACCTGCTCCATGCGTGCCTGATCCTTCACATTGGCAATGACAAAAGCCATGGAATCAACATATTTCTTATATGGTTCGTTGTTCTTCAGTTCGAACTGCAAGTCGTAGAGAGGCGATTCGGCCTGGTCGAGCATGATGATGCACTTGGGGTTATACTGCAACAGCTGACGGCATATCTCGCTACCTATGGAGCCTGCGGCGCCAGTCACCAAGACTGTTTTGTCGAGGACTTCGCGCACCACGTTGATATTGTCAATCTTAATAGGCTCACGCTGAAGCAGATCCTCAATCTTGATGTCCTGAATCTGAGAGGCCGAGAAGGTGCCATTCATCCACATAGAAATGTGAGGCACGGCCTTGACGGTAAGTCCCAGATCGAGAGCGCGGTTGGTAATGGCCTGCTTATGAATCAGCTTGATAGTAGGTATAGCAATAATAATCTGGCTGATATTCTTAGACTTCACAAATTTAGGCGTCAGCACATCACGGGCGCGCATAACCGGCACGCTGTCGAGATTCTGATTGATTTTTGAGAAATCGTCGTCGATAAAAGCAACAACCTTATATTCTACATGGACATCCTGTTTCAGAGCATTGTTGGCGATGACACCTGCTGCACCAGCGCCATAAATCACGACATTGACCTCGCGGCGACGACGTTTGAAGTACTGGTTGTAGATGTAAAGAACCATGAAGCGTTCAAGCAACATGAACAAAGCCAGCATGGAATAGAGCATGACCGTCATGCGGTAGGAGGGCAGAACGTTGGGGGTTGTTGGAACAATCATAAACTGGTTGTTGACAAAATTCAGCAGTCCGCACGACAATGCCATCAAGACACATGCCGTAAGGATACGGAATATGTCGTTCAACCCCATGTGGCGGACGATGCTGCGATAGGTCTTGAAAATATAGAAAAACGTCAGCGTCACGACGGTGCATATAGCCATATTCACCCAAACTATTTTCCATGTCATGTTGCCATCGAAACGCAATGAGAAAAGCTCAGAAATGGCGAATGCGCACAAGAAAAGAAAGATATCAAATGCCAGCATAATCCATCCCGGGACAGTAGAATGACGGTATCTCTTAACAAGATTATAAAATAACTTTTTGAACATAAGGCATTTTTGTTATAAATACAACAATGGGGGTAATAGTATTAAACGATAATTAATTTGTTTTTGTTTCACAGACGCGCATCTACAATGTCGCGAGGCAGAAAGCCTTTGACATCATAAATGACCCCAGGTGACGGCACGAGGGAGCGCAAGTTGACAGAAGCGAACTGACGGTGTGCCACAGCCAATATGGCGGCATCGAACGTCATGCCTTGCAGGGAATCAACATCATGCACGACCACGACACCGTATTCGGTCATAGCCTTGCCGACATCGACCCATGGGTCGAGGACAGTTATATTAGTGGTATATTCAGACAGAGTGTGGCAGATGTCGACAACCTTGGTGTTGCGCATATCGGGGCAGTTCTCCTTGAATGAAAAGCCCAGAATCAGTATGCGTGAATCCTTGACAACTAAGCCTTTCAGGTTCATAAGATGAATCAGTCGACCGGCGACGTAGGCACCCATACCGTCATTGAGACGTCGCGCGCTGCTCATCACACGGGGCAGGACACCGTAAACCTGTGCTTTTTCAATCATATAATAAGGATCCACGCCGATGCAATGACCGCCGACAAGACCAGGTTTCATGGGAATGAAATTCCATTTGGTAGAAGCGGCTGCCAGCACATCGCCGGTATCGATGCCCATAGCGGCAAAAATCTTAGCCAGTTCATTCATGAAGGCGATATTCACATCGCGCTGGCAATTCTCAATTATTTTGGAGGCCTCGGCCACACGTATGGAGGGGGCCTTGTGAGTGCCGTTCGTCAGTACGCTGCCATAGAGGGCGTCGACGAAATCGGCAGCCTCGGGCGAGGAGCCTGACGTAACCTTGCAAATATTCTCCACAGTATGGAGTTTGTCGCCAGGGTTGACGCGTTCGGGGCTGTAGCCCACCGAGAAACCATCGTTGCATTTCAGCCCCGACAGTTGCTCGAGCAGAGGGATGCACTCCTCCTCCGTCACGCCCGGATAAACAGTTGATTCATAGACCACGGTGTCGCCATGCTTCAGAATTGACGCCACCTCACGGCTGGCGTTGAGCAAAGGCTTCAGGTCCGGGCGGTTGTCGTTGTCGACAGGTGTCGGAACAGCAACAATGTATACGTTGCAGTCCGACAATGCTTTTAGGTTGTCCGTCAGCAACAAGCGTCCCTCATTCAAAGCGCGTCTCAGCATAGAGCTGTCGACCTCGCACGTCGAGTCGGTAGCGTCACTCAATGCCACGACTCTGGCCGAGTTGCAATCGAATCCAACCGTATGGTAACGCTTGGAGAACAGCAATGCAAGTGGCAAGCCCACATAACCCAAACCGATGACTCCTATATGTATATCCTCTTTCCTTATCATATTGTCGTGGCTATCAATTCAATTTCATCATCTGTCAGGTACGGGTGCATCGGCAGGGACAACACGCTACGCGACAGCTCCTCAGCTACAGGACATGGGCGCTGGTATTTCATTACGGGTGCGAATGCACGCTGCAGCGACATGGTGCGCGGGTAATAGACTGCCGAGGGAATGCCAGCCTCGTGTAGGCGAGCCTTCAAGAGGTCGCGGTTGTCAGACCTTATGGTATATTGTGCCCATGAGGAGACTGCCGTGGCAGGCACCTCGGGCAACGAGACCCTACCGCCGAGCAGGGTGCTGTACGATTGAGCTATTCTGTTTACCGCAGCCAACTCTTCATCAAAATGTCTCATTTTCACCTGTAGGACAGCAGCTTGTACGGTATCGAGGCGCGAATTGATGCCTATGCGTACATTGTCATATTTTTCCTTTCCCCTGCCATGCAGGCACAGCGAGCGGAGCGTCTCGGCCCATTCGTCATTGTCGGTAAAGAGGGCGCCACCGTCGCCATAGCAGCCCAACGGCTTGGCAGGGAAGAATGAAGTGGCGGCAATGTCACCGAAAGAGCAGGCTTTGGAGCCATCGTAAGACCCTCCAAAACCCTGTGCGCCATCCTCGAGGAGGAGGAGGTTGTGAGCCTTGCACAACGGCTTGATGGCGGCATAGTCCGCCGGCATTCCGAAAAGGTCGACAGCAATGACTGCCGCAGGATGCAAATCCGTTTGAGACTCCACATAATTGATCTTTACAACAAGGTCTTCAGCATCAATATTATAGTAGTTGCGACAGACGTCGACAAAAATAGGTGTCGCCCCCCGCAGGGCTACCGCCTCGGCAGAGGCGAAGAAAGTGAAGTCGGGGACAAAGACAGCGTCGCCGGCACCTATGTTCCACGTCGTCAGGGCAAGACGCAAAGCGTCGGTGCAGTTGGCGCAGGTGATGCAATGTTTCACGCCCACATATTCAGCCAGTTGCCTTTCAAGCTCTGCGACAGCATTGCCCATAATGAAGGCCGCAGAGTCGACAGTGGCAAGCATCGCCGAGTCGATTTCTGCCTTCATGGCCAGATACTGTCTATGTAGGTCGCGGAGCTGCATCAAATTATGTTTAAAACATTATCATTCAGTTTATATTTCCTCCCGCACCGGCATTGCAAGCCGTCTGCGAGAATCTGTCCACATTCGCACACCCACCCTATCTGACGGGCGGGGACGCCGGCCACAAGGGCATATTCCAGAACATCGCGTGTCACCACAGCACCAGCGGCGACCATAGCATATGCTCCGACGGTGTGTCCGCAAACAACAGTGCTGTTGGCGCCAAGCGATGCGCCATGCCGCACGATGGTATGTTCGTAGCGACCATGGACAGGGAAGGCCGCACGGGGGGTGAGCACGTTGGTGAAGACACAGCTGGGACCCAGAAAGACATCATCCTCTATCTCAACGCCTTCGTAGACAGAGACATTATTCTGCACACGCACACCATTGCCGATGACAACGTTGTTGCCGATATTGACATTCTGCCCTAACGAGCAATTGCGGCCGATGCGAGCACCTGCCTGCACATGACAGAAATGCCATATCTTCGTACCGTCGCCTATGGTAACATTCTCGTCGATATATGATGATTCATGTATAAATACTTCTCTACTCACAAAAATGATGCGTTTAATGTTTATTTTTTTTCAATCAATTCCATCCGAAAGGATGAGGCGTGAGCGGCAGACGCGCCAACGGGTGATAATCGCCTTTAAGACCTTGAGGAACAGCGTTGCGTATGTCATGAACAATTTCCACGCAGTTGCGGGCTTCCGAGATGCGGAAGCCTCGTCCCGCCAGAATTTCCTCATAACTCTTTGTATGCAATTCCGTAAAGCCGTCGCTAAACTCGAACTCCTGCCCGTCAAGAGTCATGGTTCGCCATGTGCGGCGGTTCTGAGCCACAGCCTCGCTGGGGAGGTGTGCGGCGTTGATGCTGAGGAAATAGCGCACTCTGGCGCGTTCCAATTCCAGATAGCCCGCCACGCGGTCGTGCGAGGCCACATGCACCACACTATTGCTCACGCCACCAAATATCCAGCAGAGCATGTCGTAGAAGTGGATCCCTATGTTGGTCGCGACGCCACCGCTCTTGCGCGTGTCGCCTTTCCAAGAGGCATAATACCAGTTGCCACGCGAAGTGATGTAGGTCAAGTCGATGTCGTAAACCTTGTCGGCAGGGCCTTCAAGCACCTTCTTCCGCAAAGCCACGATGCTGGGATGCAGGCGCAGCTGGAGAATCGTGTAGGCTTTGTGACCCGTCTCCCGCTCCACCTGTTCCAGAGCGTCGATATTCCATGGGTTCAGCACTACCGGTTTCTCGCAAATCACATCGGCGCCGAGCCGGAGTCCATAGCGCGTATGGGCGTCGTGCAGATAGTTTGGAGTGCAAACCGAGACGAAATCGATGGCCTCTCCCCTGCCCTTCAGCAGGCTGTTGTGGCGGTCGAAGAGTTCCTGTTCGGTAAAGAACGCCGCATCAGGGAAATAGGAGTCCATTATGCCGACGCTGTCGCACTTGTCGTAAGCCGACAGGAGGCGGTTGCCAGTATCCTTGATGGCCTTGAGATGGCGTGGGGCGACATAGCCGCCCACTCCTATGATTGCAAAATTCTTCATTTCTTTAGATGCGATGCGTTTTTAGCACGACGACCGTCAACTATCCTGTTTATAAAATTGTATATTATATCAGCGTGTGAACTGGCCAACAAAAACCTTTTCTTCAGTTTATTATACTTATAAATACGTTTGTCGCGAAGATGGCTGATATAGAAGTACGGAGACCAAATCATCACAATGCCAACAGCAATTACGACAAACAGTTGAAGCGTAATGTTCATGCCATTGCTTGCCGTCAGATGCCATGCCAGCAGGACAATGACGTTCAGAAATATAATGACCAGAGTGGCGAGGAAATGGCTCATGCCTGCATCGACGAAGATGTGATGCAGGTGCTGGCGGTCGGCCTCGACAGGGGCATGACCTCCAAGAATGCGGGTGAACACCACTCTGAAGAAGTCGAAAATCATCGCCGAGAGCAACGCCAAAACAAAGCTGATGTGGTAATTATCAGCAAGGTACGTTCCGTCGAGCGAGTTATACGAATTTGTGCATACCGAGATGTAGATGAAGACGCCCAGCAACAGAGTGCCAGAATCACCCATGTATATCTTGTAGCGGCGTGAGAAGACGTTGTAGGTGAAAAAAGCTATCAAAGCGCCGGCAATAGTGAACGAGAGGAGGGCATGCGGCACAAATCCATGACGTATATTCCAATAGGCCATCACAAACGACACCATAATGCCCAAACCAGAGGCCAACCCGTCAATGCCGTCGGCAAAGTTTATAGCGTTGAATATCAGCAGACCGACAAAGATTGACAGCAGATAGGTCAACCACAATGGAATCTCTTCGATTCCAAACAGGCCATAGAGAGAATGAACTCCATAGTTTGTGCCCACAAGAAGAAGGATAATGGCAAAGAGCTGCAAAACAGCCTTATATTGCCAGCTAAGTCCCACATTGTCATCGACAATGCCAAAAATATACATCACGACCATCATACAATAGACGGGATACATATAGCTGATATCATAGAATATATTAATAATCAGAGCCGTGATGCTCACAACGAGTAGGATGGCAGTGCCGCCCATAACAGCCACAGGCATCGACTGCAGCTTGCGACCGTTAGGGGCATCGGTGAGATTTTTGCGATGAGCCAACAATACCACCATTGGCAGGAAGAGTGGCATCAGCACAAAAGGAATAAAAACAGCAATACTATATAGAAATTCTATTGACATGACAGGATGATGCCCTTAACGGTTGGCATACATTGATTCGTAGTATTTCTCGTATTCGCCGCTGGTGATGTTGTCCATCCATTCCTGATTGTCGAGGTACCAGCGGACAGTTTTCTCGATGCCCTCTTCGAACTGAAGGCTTGGTTCCCAACCCAGCTCACGCTGCAATTTTGAACTGTCGATAGCATAACGCATATCGTGTCCGGCGCGGTCGGTGACGTAAGTTATCAAGTCCATGTCGGCACCTTCGGGGCGTCCCAACAGGCGGTCAACAGTATTGATGAGCACCTTGACGATGTCAATATTCTTCCACTCGTTGAAGCCTCCGATGTTGTATGTGTCGGCCACAACACCTTTATGGAAAATGAGGTCGATAGCACGGGCATGATCCTCAACATAGAGCCAGTCGCGGACATTCTCGCCCTTGCCGTAGACAGGTAGCGGACGACGATGGCGGATATTATTGATAAACAAAGGTATAAGCTTCTCAGGGAATTGATAAGGACCGTAGTTGTTGGAGCAGTTGGTGACGATGGTAGGCATACCGTAGGTGTCGTGGAAAGCCCTGACGAAGTGGTCGCTGCTGGCCTTGGCAGCCGAATAGGGGCTGTGGGGCATGTACTTAAGGTCCTCGGTGAAGAACTTGTCGCCGTAGGCCAGATGGTGCTTGCCGCTCGAGGCTTTGGTAGTGAACGGAGGCTCGATGCCGTCGGGATGGGTCAGCTCAAGAGCACCATACACCTCGTCGGTGGAGATGTGATAGAAACGTTTGCCCTCGTACTTCTCGGGGAGTGACTCCCAATAGAGCTTGGCGGCCTGCAACATCGAGAGGGTGCCCATGACGTTGGTGCGCGCAAAGGTGAAGGGATCCTTGATGCTGCGATCCACGTGGCTTTCGGCAGCAAGGTGGATGACGGCATCAATATGCTCTTTCTGCATCAACGCGTATATCGTGTCGAAGTCGCAGATGTCAGCACGGACAAAAGTATAATTCGGCTTATCCTCGACATCCTTCAAGTTGGCCAAATTGCCCGCGTAGGTCAATTTGTCGACATTGAAGATGTGATAGTCAGGATATTTGTTTACAAACAGTTTGACAACATGAGTGCCGATGAATCCGGCACCGCCGGTGATGATGATGTTCATGGTGAAAAGTGGTTAATGGTAAATAATTACGGTGGTTAATATTGTCTATGACGGTTCATTCTGTTTCTGGTTTATATTGCCTAAGCAGACCGACAGGGCGTCGACCCAGTAGGGGATTGTGACGCCAAGGGTTTGCTTGATTTTCGACTTGCAGAGCACCGAGTAGGGTGGCCTCACCACACGGCTTGGGTATTCCGACGAAAGACAGGGTGCGATACGGCTATCGGTAAGTTGCGTCTGACGGGCTATCTCCTTCGCAAAATCGAACCAACTGCACACCCCTTCGCCACTGTAATGGAACACGCCATTGGTGCCTTGAAAATCCTCGTTCTCAACAACATCAACAATAACACGGGCCAAATCGCCGGCATAGGTGGGGGTGCCCACCTGGTCGTAGACAACTTTGCAGGCCTTGCCTTCAGAGAACAGGCGCATCATGGTGAGCAGGAAATTCTTGCCATACTCGCTATAGAGCCATCCAGTACGGAAAATCAGATAGTTGCAACCCACTTCGAATATAGCCTCCTCGCCGTGCATCTTGGTGCGGCCATAGGCGCCGGTGGGATTCATAGCGTCATCCTCTCTGATAGGCCTGTTGTAAGCGGCGCCACCGAACACATAGTCGGTCGAGACATGGACGAGGGTGCCGTTGTTAACCTTCATGGCGTCAGCCAGATGACGTACCGCCGTGGCGTTGATGGCTTCAGCGACATCCTCTTCTTCTTCCGCCTTGTCCACATTGGTATATGCCGCGCAGTTGATAACAACATTGATATTGTTGGTGAGCACGTAATTCATCACCGCATCACGCTTGGTGATGTCAAGCGTATCAACGTCTGTAAACTGATAGTTGTGCTGCGATGCCGAGGTCAGAAGCCTGACATGCCGCCCCAACTGCCCGTTGCAACCTGTGACAAGAACGTTAAGCATTTGACGGAAAGTTAATATGAATAAAAGAATTTATAGAGTTGTATCGGCAGGACGGCGTATCGGAAGTTCGCTGAGCAGAGGATGATTCTTGTCCTTTTCCGAAAGGATAATCTTGTCGGCCGGAATCTGCCAGTCGATGGCCAACTGCGGGTCGTCCCATGCTATGGCACCTTCAAATTCAGGAGCATAGAAGTTGTCGCACTTGTATTGGAAGACGGCGGACTCACTGAGTACCGAGAAGCCGTGCGCGAAACCTTTGGGGATGAAGAGTTGACGGTGGTCGGCTGCCGAGAGGCGCACCGACACATGTTGACCGAATGTCGGTGAGTTGGGACGAATGTCCACAGCCACGTCGAGCACCTCGCCTTCAACGACGCGGACAAGCTTGCTCTGTGCAAAAGGACGGCGCTGGAAATGCAATCCGCGCACAACGCCGTAGCTGGAGCGCGACTCGTTGTCTTGAACAAAGCGGATGCGGAAACCCGTCTTGTCATGAAATTCTTTCTCGTTGAAGCTTTCGAAAAAATAGCCACGCTCGTCGCCGAACACCTTTGGTTCGACAATCAGTACTCCTTGTATTTCAGTTTTGATTATTTCCATTTGAGCGATAAATAAAAGTTTGTGGGAAGTAATAATTAAATATGTAGTACAATAAATATGAATTAATCAATCCTTGATAAGCGACAACAGATATTGTCCGTATTGGTTCTTCGCCATCGGTGTTGCAATGCGACGCAGGTCGTCGGCAGTTATCCAACCCCTCTCGAAGGCGATATTTTCGAGGCAAGCCACCTTGAGGCCCTGACGTTTCTCGATGACCTCGATGAAGGTGGAGGCCTCCGACAGGGAGTCGTGCGTACCGGTATCAAGCCATGCAAAGCCACGGCCGAGGAGCTTGACGCGCAAGTCGCCGTCCTCGAGGAAAGCCTGATTGACGCTGGTAATCTCCAGTTCGCCACGGGCAGAGGGCTTGATGCTCTTCGCCACCTTGACCACCCTGTTAGGATAAAAGTAGAGTCCCACGACAGCATAGTTGGACTTCGGGTTTGCGGGTTTCTCCTCGATTGAAAGCACATTGCCCTCCTTGTCGAACTCAGCCACGCCATAACGCTGAGGGTCAGCGACCCAGTAGCCGAACACCGTCGCTTTGCTGTCGCGCTCGGCGGAGGTCACAGCCTCCTGAAGCAGACGCGTGAAGCCGTTCCCCTGAAAGATATTGTCGCCGAGGACGAGACAGACGGAGTCGTCGCCAATGAACTCCTCACCAATGATGAAGGCCTGAGCCAACCCGTCGGGTGACGGTTGCACTGCATACGAGAAACGGACACCATAGTCCGACCCGTCGCCGAGCAGACGCCGGAATGCCGGCATGTCGTCGGGGGTTGAGATGATGAGAATGTCGCGTATGCCAGCCAGCATCAAAGCCGAGATAGGATAATAGACCATCGGCTTGTCGTAAATAGGGAGCAGCTGTTTGCTAACTCCCTTAGTGATTGGATAGAGGCGTGTGCCCGAGCCACCGGCAAGAACAATACCTTTCATGCTGCAAGACTATTTGTTGTCCTTTTCGTCCTCGCCATAGGTGCTGCCATAGCCGTAACCGTAGCCATAACCGTAGCCGTAACCGTAGCCATAACCGTAGCCATAACCGTAGCCATAACCACCATATCTCTTCTTGACAAGAGGAGTATCAGTGAGGACAATGGCCATATTCTTGAATTTCTGTTTGTCGGAGAGTTCCTGAATGAACGGGAAGGCACCCTTGTTGAGCTTGCCGACGCGCATGATGTACATGGTGAGGTCGGCCGAGCGGTTCACGATGGCGGCATCAGCGACGATCTGAGCAGGTGTCGAGTCGAGGATGATGTAGTCGTAATGCTGACGCAGGTATTCCACAAGGGGTTCGAAACGGCCGTTCATGAGCAGTTGTGTAGCGTTAGGTGGCGTTTTCTCGCAGACGATGTAGTCGAGATTCTCGGAGCTGTCGCTCTTGGTGATGATCTTCTCGATGTCGTCTTCCTTGCCGAGTAGGTAGTGTATGATACCCATCCTGTTGTGGCGGTCGATGGTCTTCGAGGTGCTGCGCTTGCGCAGGTCGAGGTCGAGGAGGATGGTCTTCTTGCCGGTATATGCCAACGAGAGAGCCAGATTGATACTGACGAACGATTTACCTTCAGAAGGCATCGTCGACACCGTCTGTATAACCTTCTTGTCATTGCCGTTAAGGAAGAACGGTATGTTGGAATGCAGTATTCGGAATGCCTCGGTGACAGCGTCTGTGCCGTTGGCTGTGACGAGTACCTCGTCCTTCTCCCTGTTCTCCGGCTTGGAGGGGATCTCCGCGAGGACTGGTATCGACATGTTCTTCTCGACATCCGGTTTGCCGCGCAACTTAGTATTGAAGAAGGAGATGCAGAACATCACCGCAGCTGGTATGGCGAGTCCGAGGACAAGACCTACCAGAGCGAACATCATGAGGTTCGGAGCCTGCTTGGTCTGCGTGGCGCTCTCCACGACCTTGGCGTTCGAGACGGTGATGGCAAGGTTCATCTCGTTCTCCTCGCGTTTGCTGAGCAGGTAGAGATAGAGTTCCTCTTTGATTTTCTGCTGACGTCTGACGCCGTTCATCGACTTGATTTGTGTAGGCATGTCGCTGATGCGCTTCAGGGAGGTTTGCTCCTGCCGACGGGCACCGGACAATTTGACATTCAAGTTATTGATCAAGTTGTTGATAGAAGTGATGATAGCCTCACGGGTTTTCTGCAATTCCTGCAAGGTGTTAATGGAGGTGGGGTTCTTAGGACCGGCGCCCTTGACCAGACGCTGATAGCTGAGCAGCTCGCTGTTGTATACCGAAATGAGGTTGGCGACGCCAGCGTCGGAGATGACGAGAGACGGGATAAGTTCTTCGTCGTGCGACTTGTCGGTCACGTGGTCGAGAACAAGCTTGACGGCTGCCAGCTGGACTTCGAGGTCGGAGACCTTGTCGGAATAGTTCGTACCTGCCTGCATCAGAGCACTACCTGCCGACGAGAGGTCGGGGGTATGTGTGCTCTTCTGGAGGTTCTCCTCCTGCGCGTCAAGGCCTGTCAGTTCGCTGGAAATCAGTTTTAGGCGCTCTTCGATGAAGTTCTGGGTCTTGACGGCCACCATATTCTTGTCGTTGATGACATCCTCGTTATAGACAGCCACCAGCGTGTCTATCACCTCTTTGGCGCGAAGCGAGTTGGCGTCGGTATAGGAAATGTTGAGGATAGTGGCAATCTTGTCGGCGCGCGTCACATCAAGACGGCTCTTCATTCCCTTTGCTATATTATATAACGGAGTGATACCCATATTGAAAGAGGTACCCATGTCGTCTTTGTCAAGGAATTCGGACTTCTCGACAGCAAAACTGATATAGTCGTTGACGCTGACAATCTGGTTGAAAGCGGCAGTTTTTTTCTCGCCCTTAACCTTTCCTCCGTTGATGGAGGTGAGGCGGTAGACGTACTGGTCGTCATTGGTGGGCGTGACAACCATGGTAAGCGACGCCATGACGCTGTCCACCCGCGAATTGAATAGGTTGAGACGCATCGGTGCGTCCTTGTAGTACGATATTTTGCGGAATGGGGAGGTGCGGTTGCACCAGCTGTTCATGCCGAGGCGTTCGGCCGTCTTCATCAGCAGTGGTGTTGACTTGATGATGTAAATCTCATTCTCGAGCGACATCGAACTGTTGTTGAAACCCATGTTGGCGAAGATAGCGTCCATATTCTGGCTCTTCATTCCCTTGTTGCTGTTGTCGTCGCGCAGAAGGATGGTGGCATTGTCGGTGAATGCCTTTGGTTTCGACTTGTAAACGAAGGCAGCAATGATGAGGCATACAATAGCCGATGCCACAAACCAGTACCAGTTGTTGAGGACGATGAAAACCAGGTCGCGGATGGAGATGTTGCTCTCGTTCTCCTGCATTGTGCCTTGCTGATTATAGTTTTGATTGTTTTCCATAACGATTAATGAATGGATTTTAATAGTTGCATACTCAAATCGCTTCCGTCCCGCACTTCATGCCGGCGCGGAGAGGTTGTTATTTTTTGTTGATACTCTTCGAAAGCGTCCAGTAGTAGAACATCGACGAAAGGACGGAGAGGACGGAGAGGCCGCTGGAAATATAGGTCATGACTATCGGGTCGCGGTCGGCGCTTCTCTTCTTCTTCATGTTAGGCTCCACGTAGACCACATCGTTCTGATGCAGATAGTAGTAGGGCGAACTGAAAACATCCTTCGATGCCAGATTGAGAGTGCCTATCACGCGCTTGCCGTTCTCCTCGCGGATGACGGTGACGTTCTCGCGCTGTCCCGATATGGTGAGGTCGCCCACCATACTCAGGGCCTCGAAGATGGTGAGGCGTTCGCCCTGCACCACCAACTGACCGGGACGCGCCACCTCGCCGAGGACACATACGCGGAAGTTCATTAGCTTGACCGTAACGACGGGGTCGAGGACATGCCCTTGGCTCTTCAGCTGTTCCTCAAGGCTGCGTGCCAGCTCGGCATGCGTCATTCCCAACACCCTGATTTTGCCCAGCACCGGGAAGACGATGTCGCCATCCTGATTGACGAGGTAGCCCTGCACGGTGCCGGAACCCGGATTGAGAACCGTGTTGTCTTTTGCGACCACTTTGTTGGTTTCCTGATTGAACGACACGGTGGCCTGTGGTGTTTGGCTCTCCACGTAGATGTAGAGGATGTCGTTGGCTTGTATGCCCTTCGAGAACTCGCCTTCGAGGGTCATGGCCGAGTCGCGGGCAGCATCCTTCACGTAAGCGATGTCCCTCTGCTGACGGCAAGAAACCACCAGCATCGTGCAAGCCAATAGCGGCAATAGCAGTCTTGTTTTTCTAAACATTTGTCTGTTTTTAAAATAATATAATATTCAAAAATTTATCTACAAACAACTATCCCTCAATTGCTTATAGAGAAATAACAACTAAAAGCAATAGAATGAAAGCAATGCAAAGATATAAAAACCAACGAACATGGCAAAATTTAATTGAAATAATGACGTTATCCCTGAGAAATAATGACAAAAAGTTATGAATACGTTTCTTCACGAAGTGGCCGACCGCATCTGGAACGAGCAACAGGGGCAGATGGAAAGAACCATCGTTGTTTTCAACAACCGAAGGGCTGGATTGTTTTTTCAGAAGGCGTTGCAAAGCAAAAGCTCCAAACCTTTCTTCATGCCCAGAATCATGGGCATCGACGACCTGGTGAGTCAGATGGGAGGATTGCAGATCGCTGACCACGAGTCGCTTGTCTTCGAACTCTACGACATACACCTCGGCATGGAGCATAAGGGGCGCGAGTTCGACACCTTCGAGGAATTTCTGGCCTTCGGCGAAATGATGATAAACGACTTCTCGCAGATAGACCTTTATTGCGTCGATGCCGAGAAGATATTCAACAACATACACGAACTGAAGAGATTAGGCGAATGGAGTGTCGACGGCGAGAAACCTACTCCTTTTCAGGAGAGGTATCTGCAATTCTACCGCTCGCTCTACGACTACTATCAGCAGCTCCGCAAGCTACTGGCGGACAAAAAGATGGCTTACAGCGGAATGGCATACCGTCTCTTGGCCGAACAGATTGACGACATCTACACGATGCTCGACTGCAGCCATATTTACTTCGTGGGATTCAACGCATTGTCCAATGCCGAGGAACGCATAATCAGTTGTTTTGTGCGCAACGGTATTGGCAGCCTGATTTGCGACGGCGACGACTACTACTTCTCCGACAGCCGGCAAGAGGCGGGCGACTTCCTACGGAAACATGCCGACCAGCACAAAGGCATCGGCGGCTACCCGGACCATTTCGCCATGGCGGACAAGAAGATACATATCGTCAACTGTCCCGAGAACGTGATGCAGGCAAAGTATGCCGGGCAGATTGCCGGCGACCTGCTGAAAAACGACAGCCGGGCTGCGCAGCAATGTGCCATCGTCCTTGCCGACGAAGGACTGTTGCTGCCTCTCCTCAACTCGCTGCCAGAGAATGTCAAAGAGACCAACATCACCATGGGCTTCCCTTTCCAGCTCACCAACATCTACGCTCTGGCCGAGAAGATACTGTCGCTCTACGGCCGTCGCAATGGCGGACGCTTCTATCATGCAGACATCACAGCCATCATTTCCGACATGATTGTCTCGCAACTGTTGAATCTCGAAAACGCCCACTCATTCATCAACAAGAAACTCACTGCCGACAAAGTCATCTATGCCACTGGCAATGAGACAGTAGAGCTTATCAAAGAACTAAAAAACTGTGACACGATAGCCTTTCTTTTCGACGAAGAGGAACCCACGGCGGATGGCATCATCGACAAACTGTACCACATGGCCGAGTTGCTGACGCAAAGCGATGTCTTCGAGCAAAATACCAAAGAACGCGAAGCCCTGGCATGCCTTGTCCAGATTCTTGAAGAGATAAGAAACATGCAGGCGCGGCGTGGCTTCATCAAGATCACCGACACCCTGCAGCGCATCTTCAGGCGCATGGCTCAACGGCGCTCAGTGGCTTTCTATGGCGAGCCACTGACGGGCATCCAGATACTGGGCATGCTGGAAACGCGCAGCATCGACTTCTCGCACCTCATACTCGTCTCCCTCAACGAGGGCACCCTCCCGAAAGGCAAGGAGAGCGACTCGCTCATACCCTTCGCCTTGAAGAAAGCATTCGGCCTGCCCACCTACGATGACAAAGATGCCGTCTACGCCTACAATTTCTACCGTCTGCTGCAACGTTGCGACGAGGCCTGGTTGCTTTACTGCTCTGACGCCGAAGGTATTGGCAAAGGCGAGCCGAGCCGTTTCCTGATGCAGGTCAAGAACGAGCTTGCTGAGACGCACAGCAACATCACCATCGTTGAGGAAATACTGTCAGCCCACAACAACAAGGCCAACGGCAACGAATCCATCGTCATAAAAGCCGACGAATCAGCCAGAAAACGATTGGCGGAAAAGGCCACAAAAGGCTTCTCGCCGTCTGCCCTCAACCGCTACCGCAAATGTCCGCGCTTCTTCTACTACAACGACATGCTGGGAGTCACCGAGAAGGAGGAACTTAGCGAAGAGGTGGAAGCCAATGAGTTAGGTACATTCATACACGCCATTCTCTGCGACATCTACAGCCGCGACAGCGACAAGAAGATAAGAATAGCCACGCTCGAAGAGGCGCGAAAGGAGATTGAGACCCTCGTCGACAACCGTTTCAAGGAGGACATTCTCAAAGGTCGTAGCGTCGAAGGTAAAAATCACATCTACAACGAGGTAAGCAAACTGGAACTATCCTCATTCCTCGACAAAGAGATTGCCCAACTGAAGGAGGGGCACACCATACAGATGCTAATGAGCGAGGAAGAGATGCAGATACCGCTTAATATCAGCATCAATGGCACCGAAACGGCTGTAACTATCGAGGGTACAGCCGACCGCATAGACTATTTCGACGGCACCCTCCGCATAGTGGACTACAAGTCGGGGAGCGTCGATCCATCCGACCTGAAAAAAAGCGAAAAAGACACCACCCCCTATGACGTCCCCGACAAATGGTTTCAGGTGATGACCTACGCCTGGCTCTACTGCCGCAAGCACGGCTACAACGGTAATTTTCAAGCCGGTATTGTTCCGCTCAGGTCGCTCAATGCCGGCTTCGCATCCGCACGATGGGAGAATGAGACGTTGCTGACATCACAGCATGTCGACGCCTTCGAAGAGATGCTCACCGAACTGCTCAGCGACATCATGGCACCCGACAACAGCTTCGAAATGAAACAATCCTCCAAAAATTGCCAGTATTGCCCTTTTAAAAGGCTTTGTAAAAATATATAGCACAGACGATTATACAATAAAACTCATAACGGCGGACATCAAACGCCTGAACTTTTCCACCTTCATCAAAATACTTCTTAACAATTAAAACACTCGTAAATAGAAAAAAAACATTATATTTGCATTTTGATTAAATCTTGTCTTTCGACATATAACACTCTGGAAGACAAGTCTTGATAATATTTTATAATATACCTGACCGACAGAAATGTCGTTCCATAAAGAACAAAAAAACGATTTCAATAATATGAAGAGACAAATTTTCTGCCTATTTTTGGCAACACTCCTTTTGGCAGGCTGCAGTGGTCTGTCAAGCATGAAAAAAGGCAGCAAAAAAGTACGTTATCAGGCAACCCCCAACCCCGTAGAGACGCGCGACGACAAAGTCGTGGTCAAGTTTGTAGGCTCCATTCCGGAGAAGTATTTTCAGAAGAATGCGGCTGTCTTCGTGCAACCAATCTTCACATGGGAAGGTGGTTCCATACCCCTTGACCCCATTACGCTCAAAGGCGAGAATGTCAACGGCGAAGGCATCACCATCAACTACGAGAACGGTGGCCGCTTCACCTATACCGACGAGCTTGACTTCAAGCCCGGCATGGAGACAGGTCGCGTGACACTCACTCCCGTAGCCTATACGGCATCAACCACCGACGACGAGGCCAAGTTTGCCGACGAGATACAGCACAAGACTGTCAGCTTCCCCACCGTCCTCATCTCCGACGGCGTGAACACCACCTCCACATGGGTGAACATCCGTGGCAACATCTCCTTCTCGCCCATCAACTACAACAAGACCCAGGGCGTTGTCGAGACCGCCGACATATATTTCCCCAACGGGCTCTCCACCCTCGACTGGAACTTCCAGATGAACCGCATATTCAACAGCAAGGCTCAACTCGAAGAACTCAAACGCATCATGCTTGAGAACGGCCTGCCCAAGCAGATAACCATCACCGGATGGGCATCGCCCGAAGGCGAAGAGACCAACAACGTCGGCGTCAGCAAGAACCGCGCCGAGGTGGCCACCGTTCAGATCAAACGTGTTCTTGACGAAGTGCTCAACACCATGGCGTCGCGCAAAGGCGTACCGGCCTACGAGATAGACCATTACAAATATGAACTGCAGAAACAGATTGTCGTCTCCACCCGTGCCGCCGGCGAAGACTGGGTACACTTCATCATCATGGTCGAAGAGTCTGACATACAGGACAAACACGCCATCGTCAACATCGTCGAGACCCAGCAGAACCTCATCAAGCGCGAGCAGATGATCAAGAACATGGCCGAGACCTACACACAGCTCAACACACAGATATTCCCCAACTTGCGTCGTGCACAGATAGCCCTCTACTACTCCGAGGCCCGCAAGACCGACCCCGAGCTGGCGAAACAGGCATCGCTCAACCCCGCCAAGCTGACCTTCGACGAGCTGATGTATGCCGCCTATATCAACTACAACTACGAGACCAAACTGAAATACTACAAGTGGGCCACCGAGAACTACAGTTCCGAGTGGGCGGCATGGAACAACGCCGGCGCCGTTTCCTTCTACCTCGGCGACTTCACGGAGGCTGAACGCTACCTCAACGTCGCCCGCCAGCTGAATCCCCACAACCCCGACGTGCTCAACAACACCGGACTGCTCTGTCTGGCACAGAAAGACTACGCCCTCGCGAAATACTATTTCGAGGAGGCTGAGCGTCAGGGCAGCACCGACGCCGAGACCAACCTGCCGATCCTCAACCTCAAGAAAGGCAACTACAAAGAGGCTGAGAAACAGCTGAAAGGCAGTACCTGCAGCTTCAACCTCGCCTTCGCACAGCTGATGAACGGCGAGACGAGCAACAGCATCCGCACCCTCGACTGCTGCCTCGACCAGAACGCCGACGTCTACTACCTGCGCGCCGTGGCATACGCCCGCCTCGGCGACAAAGCCAACGCACTCAAGAACCTCAAAGTGGCTTGCGACGAAGAGTACAACTATAAGGAGCGTGCCGCCACCGACGTCGAATTCAAAGCCTACTGGGACGACGAGGAGTTCAAGCTGATTGTAAAACTCTGGTAACAAAAGCCTGAAATGAAACGGCAAATACCCAACCTCATAACACTCTGCAACCTGCTTTGCGGAGTGTTTTCTTGTATTTACGCCTATGAAGACACGCTGCACATCGCAGCCCTCTTCATCTGCCTGGGCATCTTTTTCGACTTCTTCGACGGAATGGCAGCACGCCTGCTCGATGTTGCTTCGCCGATTGGCAAAGAGCTCGACTCGCTGGCCGATGTC
>Ga0310694_10000810_pt1 | contig 39038 bp, 29 predicted proteins | sample 174DNAGHGhighgp2_FD_203884 | JGI IMG/M metagenome (GOLD analysis project Ga0310694, IMG submission 203884) | Sheep rumen microbial communities from Palmerston North, Manawatu-Wanganui, New Zealand - 1742 DNA GHGhigh gp2 (v2) (version 2) | ecosystem: Host-associated > Mammals > Digestive system... | reverse complement strand
CCTGACCGCCCGCAAGTATGGCACACCGCTGTTCTACTCACGTCCTCACGGCAGCACCCGCGACAACTATTGGGGTGACAACGAGATTGGCAAGGTGGGCAACGACGAGTTCAAGCATCCCGTGGTGAAGGCCGTCAACGAGTTCCGCCACCGCAATGTCAATCAGCCCGAGAATATCGTTTATAGCGAAAACGGCAAGCAGATCATCGTGGAGCGCGGCACCAAGTCGGCCGTGGTCATCAACCTCGACGAGCAGCAGGCCCAGGTGGCCATCCCCGTGACCCTGGGTAACGGCAAATACCACGATGCTGTGACCAAGCAGCGCTTGCAGGTAAAGAAAGGCGTCCTCAAGGCCACCCTCGCCCCAATGACAGCCTACGTTATCTATAAATAACGGCTGGCCTAAGTTCGGAAGACAAGAAAGACAAGAAGGACAATTTTTTTTGATTGATACTCTTTTTGTCTTTCTTGTCTTTCTTGTCTTCTAATATCGAATATTGCGGAAGACATCTAAAGTTCGAGGGGGAATTCGACGGGGTGGCGGCGGCGATAGCGGGTCCAGAAGGCGGTGCGGGCTTGCATGGTGAGGCGCACGGCCTCGTCCTGATTGTAGCCGCGCGCATCGGCATAGCTGCGGGCGATGAGTTCGATAAAGCGTTTGGAACCCCACAGGCGGCACAGGGCGGCGCAGCCGTCTTTCATGCCCACTTTGCCGAAGCGCATCCGGTTGATGTCCACCACGGTAAAATGATAGCCCTCATCGTCCTTGTCCCACAGGATATTGCCCGGGGAATAGTCGAGATGCAGCACCTCGCGGTCATGCATCCTGGCCGTGAAGCGTCCCAGGGCCTCGGCCAAGGCCTCGTAGGTGCCCTCGCGGGCGTCGCCCAACTCATACAGGGTGTGCTGTAGCGGGGACTGCACGCTGATGAAGTAGCACAGCCCCAGCAGTCCGCAGTGGCGCTGCTCGATGTAGGCGATGGGCTCGGGGGTATCGATGCCCCGCTCGATCAGCCGGGTGGGGTAGGTGAAGGCGCGCAGACCCTTGGGCTGCCTCAATCCCGTGGAATAGACGATGCGGTTGAAGAGGTGCGGCACACCATATCGCTTGGCGTTGACGAGACTGCCGTCAGGAGCCTCGATGACACGTAGCTGGTTGCGCTTGTCATAGATGACCTTGCCTAGCCGCTCAAAGTCCTCGGGCAGCCGTTCGAGCCACTGCTCCAGATGCTGATATTTCTTGTTGATGAGCACTGTCCTTTTTATGCTTTAGCGCCGAGCATGCGAAGCACGGTAGCCAGTCTCTCGACATGGTTGCCCCGCACGATGACGTGGTGATTGCCGATGCTGCGCTCCAGGAAGTAGTCGAGCGGCTCGTCGAGGCGCAGGCGCAGCTGTGTGCGGCACATGTTGGGGTTGGAGGTGCACTCCAGCAGGCGTGCATGGCTGATGAAGTAACGCTCCATGTTCTTGCCACCGCATTTCACTATGGTCATGTCCATCGGGTCAAAGATGCCCTCGACGGCGACACCGCTCAGCGACTCGTAGTGGTCACGCACGATGTAGCGGTCGGTCATCGCGGGGGCGATGGTGCAGTGGGCAAACACCATCTCGTGGGCGGCGTTGTCCAGAATCTTGGACGGGTTGGCCATGAAGGTAATCTCGCCCGTGGCAGCCTGTACGGCGAGCATGGTGAGCAGGGTCTGCTCGTCGCCCTCGCAGCCGGCCGGGATGCCCTCCTGGTTGAGCAATGCCAAGGCTAAGCAGCCCGTGGTGCGGGTAGTGGGGATGAGGTCAAAGCAGTTGAGCGTAAAGGCATCCAGGCAGTACTCATCCACGGTTCTCTTGACCGAGAGGTAGAGGCGCATGGCCTTGACCACCTCGTCGCGTGACGGCTCCTTGATGCCGACGGCGCGACTGAGGAAATCGTCGGTGATGTCCTGCACCTCGTCATCGGTGACGGCCTCATAGCCCTTGACCACCTCGTTAAGGGGCACGTTCACCATCTCGATTCCCCAACGCTCACGCATGGCATCAAAGTCCACATTGCTGGCGATGAGCCATCCCGAGGGCTTGCCGATGACGCCCACGCGCATGCCGTTCAGCTTCTCGAGGGCTTCTTGGGCCTGGGCGTAGTCGTCGATGCCTTGCATGATGTAGTCCACGGGGCCGTGCAGCACTCGGCCGTGGCGATTGTTCTGGCGCATCCACGACAGGATCTCGAGCGAGGCGGCCAGCGAATTTTTCAAGCCGTCGGCGATGAGCACCACGTATGATGGCAGCCGGTCAATGTTCGCTTTGACCATCTCTTCCACACCACCACTGCCCACGAGCACCATTGTGGCCCCATCGGCCCATCGGTTGTCCATTTCCTCAGGGAAAATGTAATTTACCTCGTATTTCTCGTTGATGGCGTCGAGCAGCTCGTGGTGGTCGGTAAAAACCGACTCCCGTGATGCCAGCGACGACGCAAACGTAATCAAATTCAGTTTCATCATGTCTCTTTCAGGTTAATGGGTTGGTTAGCGCAAAGGTAATGGAAAATCCTGAGAGATACAAAAAATGCGGCCAATGGTTGCCCGATTGGTCGCAAAATGCCTTGAATTGCTAACAGGTGTCAGAACTTGTAGCGCACGCCACCAAGAACGATACCTTGCTCACCGACACCAAACTCGGCAAAACCGCGTACATGCTGACTGCCAGCCTCAATGCCGATGAGTGATGCCTGGAAGTTGAACATCAGGTCACTGGCCGTCGTGTTATTACCGTCTTTTTTGCCGTCTTCATCATAGTCCTCATAGTTGAAATGGGCATATGTGGCACCCACAGCCACCTTGGAGTACATGCCCCAGTGGTTCTTGCGGAGCCAGTTGAATTTCACCGACGGCATGAACGTAAAGTAAGATTTGGTGTGGTGTCCATTCTTGATGTCGTTGTGGAATGCGTCCTCATTGTTGGTGGCAAACACGGCAACGGCACCCACGCCAATCAGTGGGCTGGTGTGATAGTAGTATTCCAGTCCGATAGGGCCAACGAATTTGTTGTTATTGTGGGACTCACCGAACATGGCACCAATAACATCGGTGAGAACGTCAACCCATACCGAGTTGGGCACGGCACCATAACTGATGCCGATTTCATGACGGGTTTCCATCTCATCTTGTGCCTGGGCAGGAACGCTCAAGAAAACACTGATAGCCAAAGCGGCCAATAAACATTTGATTTTCATATTCTTGCTTGTTAATATTAGGTTTAGTTTTGAAAAATCGGCCGCAAAAGTAATAAAATCTTTTCAATTGCCCCCCCGATGTGATTTTATACCTTTATAATTATCGCCCACTTGATGCTGGATGATGCAGCGATCCTCTCAAAACTGTCCACAACTCGATATTTTTTCGACTTATGGACACTTTTGGAAAATTTAAACTGTCCACAACTCGATATTTTTTCGAGTTATGGACACTTTTAACAAATTATATTTTGCCATAACTCGAAATTTTATATACATTTGCAGGCAAAATAGCAAGATTATGAAACTTATAGCCCGCAATCGAGAAATTGAAGAGTTGGGACGTTTGTATAAGTCCAAACGCTCGGAGTTTGTCATCGTTTATGGTCGTCGTCGTATAGGTAAGACTTTTCTGGTCAATCAGGTGTTTCAAGAACGTTTCACGTTTACCTATGTGGGCGCAAGGATGCAACCTCAACGAGTGCAACTGCTGCGCTTTGCCCGTCAGTTACAGGAATTCAGCAAATCGCCATACGCACCTACCCTCAATAGTTGGGATGAAGCTTTTGAGGAATTAAAAGCCCTCATCAAGATGAGACCGGTCGATGAGCGCAAGGTGATTTTCTTTGACGAAATGCCGTGGATTGACACACCACGCAGCAGTTTTGTTGATGCCTTGGAGTATTTTTGGAACGCATGGGCGGCTCAACGCAACGACATCCTGTTTATCGCTTGTGGCTCGGCAACTTCATGGATGGTCAACAAGTTGGTGAAGAATCAGGGAGGTCTGCATAATCGCATTACAGCCCAGATCTACTTGCGGCCATTCAACTTGGGGGAGTGCGAGATGTTTTTGCATGAATATGGCTGCCGGTGGGACAGATATACGATTCTGCAATGCTACATGGCGCTGGGTGGAGTGCCTTTTTATTTGAGTTTGTTGAACTCCAGAGAAAGCCTTGCTCAGAATATTGACCGCCTTTTTTTCCAGAAGAATGCCGCAATGAAAGAAGAGTTTGACGAACTCTTCAACGCACTTTTCTCTCAGGCCGACAAGTATATTGACGTTGTCATGGCATTAGCCAGCAAAAGAGAAGGTATGCTTCGAGCAGAAATTATCGAGAAAACTAAATTGTCTGGAGGTGGTTTGAGTAAGATATTAGAGAACCTTGAGCGGTGCGATTTCATTGAGACTTATTCCAAGTTCAAGAGTTCGGTTCGCAACACGGTCTATCGCATTTCGGACCCTTACACCTTATTCTATTTTAAGTTTGTCCATAACAATAGTAGTAAGGATGAACACTACTGGAGCAGCAACATGAATACACCGATGATTAGATCATGGCAAGGTTTCAGCTTTGAGACGATTTGTTTGTCACATTTGGCTCAGATCAAGAAAGCGCTGGGCATCAGTGGGATTTCAACCAATTCATGTTCATGGCGCAAGCAAGGCGGGGAAGACAACGGAGCGCAGATAGACTTGTTGATAGACCGAAGTGATCGCGTTATCAATGTCTGTGAAATGAAATTCTCGGAGAAACCATATAGCATCACGAAGGCTTATGCCGACAGCCTTCGCATGAAAATGGCTGTCTTTGTCGATGCTACTCATGTCCGTAAGTCACTTGCACTGACAATGATAACCACCTACGGTGTGTTACCAGGTATCCATGCTGGCATTGTTCAGAGCGAGGTCACTATGGATGATCTATTCAATCAGGTGTGAGTGATATCAACAGCAGGCCGTGTTCCCGGTCGTAACTGGAACGTGGCGGTCGGGGTTGTTGACCTTGAGGGTGTTGCAAAACTCCATTTATTCATTTTTGAATCGCCCTAACGGCCGAGAAATTAAAAATTTGTATTAAAATTAAACAAAATAAATATTTATAATAATTTTATTTAAAATTTTGCTTAATTTGGCTTCGCCGAGCTAAAGGTTCCCGCCCGTAGGGTGGTTATTCCTTCTAGGCGTTAGTTTTGCAACACCCTCATACGGGACGGGTTATTCTTCCTCTTCTTCCTGGGGATTGAGGGCGGAGGTGACGTCGGCGAGGGCGGCGGAGGCGGCGGACTGGTACTGGTCGAGGGTGCGGGACTTGCGGATGGCCTTGAAGAGCTTGTGGCCTGTCCCGGGCAGGAAGGTCTGCCAGATGTCCTGCAGGTGGCGCACCAGTTGGGCTTCACCGCCGTTGAGTTGCTCGGTGTAGCCATCTACCAGCATGTCGTGGAAACGTCGGTAGTCGTCGGGCTTGGCGTCAAGTGTCAGCATACCGGGATTGGCAGCCAGGCCGCTGCCCACCATCACTGCTGCGAGGGTGGGGTAGCGCTGGATGATGTCCTCGATGTCCTGGACGGTGCGCAGGCTGCCGTTATATACCACAGGCCATGGTGAGGCGGTTAGCAGGGCCTCGAATTGCTCGACGTCCAGTTCGCCTTTATACTGCTGCTTGCCGATGCGGGGATGGATGGCGATGTTGACGGGCTTGATGATGTCCATCAGGGGCAGGATATCGCGCCACTGGTCGTTCTTGTCCCATCCCAGCCGCATTTTTACTGAATACTCGACACCATCGACTGTGGCAAGCGCCTTGAACAACTCTTCGGCCAGGTCGGGATAGGCCAGCATGCCCGAGCCCTTGCGGTGCAGTGCGATGGGCGGGAAGGGGCAGCCCATGTTGATGTCAATGCGGCTGTAGCCCATCTGCTTGAGGGCATCGACCATCATCAATGCATGGTCGGGCTGGCAGGCGAGAATCTGTGGTATGAGCGTGACGCCCGCGTTGCGCTCGGGATCCACGTCACGCAGGTCCTTACGCCTGACCTCGCCACGCTCCACGCGCATGAAGGGGGCATAATAAGCATCCACGCCGCCAAACACGTCGTGCTGCGCCATGCGCCACACGTTATCGGTCACTCCTTGCAGCGGTGCCGCAAGCACTGGTATCTTGATATTGTCGTTCATAGTCATCATGTTGTGAAAGTTTCTTTTTCCCACAAAGGTACTCATTTTCGGCGAAAACACCGCAAGCCAGCATGCTTAAACGCAAAAGAACGTGGGTCGCCAGGGAGTAAATTATCGGGATGAATGGTAAGGGATAAGAAAAATGGTGCATCCCATTGCTGAGACGCACCATTCGTTGCCATTGTGGTAGCGGGACTGAGAATTGAACTCAGGACCTCCGGGTTATGAATCCGACGCTCTAACCGACTGAGCTATCCCGCCATTCTTTCCAAAAGCGACTGCAAAGGTACAACCATTTCACAAACCCACCAAATTTTTTCGCAAAAACTTTTTCAGAAAAAATTTGGCGGGGTGTGAAAGTCCTTGTTTTTTACATGTATAACTTCTGGTTTTCGAAGTCTACCTCGCGGTCGAGGAGGTTGACAAAATCGTCGAGCACGTCGCGGTCCACGTCGCCCAGGGTGTACTCGTTCTCGGCGTCTTCACGGATGAGTGCGATCCACTCACGGCGTGCGGTGACATAGTCCTGATGGATGCGCTGCACGGCCTCCTCGGTGAGTGCGTCGATGCCGTAGTAATCGAGGATGATGCGGTAGCTCCATGACCATCGCAACTCGTTGTAGTTGGCGTCTAAGTCCTTGAAACGGGCATTGACCTCGTCGATGGTATTGAGCCGTCTGTTGATGATGTCGTTGATGATTTTGTCCTCGGCGCTCTGGGGCATGAGCAGTCCTGCCAGGTCAATCCAGTTGCCCTCGCCGTCGGTGGAAACGGGAGGCACGGGTTTGTGGCGCTTGAGCACGGCACCCATGTAGATGCGCAGGGCCATGTCGTAGAACTTGATGCCCTTGTGCAGGAAAGGCGCCTTGATGACGTAGTCGTGGTAGTTGTAGGTGCTCACCTTGTCGCCGCTGGCGGCACGCAGGTTCTCCAGAATCTTCTTGCCACGCAGCACCTCGCTGATGGTGAACGGGCTGAGCCAGTCGAAGTTGACCACGCTCTTGCGAACGCCCTGGGTGCGCTTGTCGCGCTTGGGCCACTTGCGGATGTCGCGGTACAGACCCACTGTAGCAAAATTGCGTCCGGGCTTGAGGTACATCGTGTCGCCGTAGGCAATCAGGTAGGAGAACGGCAGGTCGCTGGTATCAGGATGGTACATCAGTTTGCCGAACAGTACGCTGAACGAACCGATGTTGGCCGGCAGCAGCAGGTAAGCGCCGCTGGCGGTCTTGCAGCCGCGCTCGAGGGTGCCGTAGTGCATGGGACCCATCTTGTAGGCATGGTTGCTGAAGTTGGTCGCCGATCCCGCATTGTAGAACGAGAACATGGCACCGATGAGCAGCGAACTCTTGTGGTGGCTCACCGTGAACGGGCCGCAGAAGGCCGCACACGCCTCGCCGTTGGACATGTAGCTGTTGGCAAAGAAGACGCTGCTGGCCGCCGTGAAGCCGTTTTCCAGCTGGCAGAACTCTCCCACAAAGCAGTCCGTCAGTTTGACGCTGCCATTCAGGCGTGAACCGCCACTGATGATGGTGTTCTCGCAGATGACGCCCGTGCGGATGATGATGGGGTTCTCGATGGTGCTGCTGATGGTGCAGTTGCTCAGGCGAGACACGCCGCACAACTTGCATCCGTCATCGATGATGGAGTTGATGACAACACCGGTGTTCACGATGCTCACGTGGTCGCCGATGGTGCTGCATTCAGGCCTTGATGTTGCCACCGACTCGGCCACCATGCGCTTGATGGCCTCCATCAGCTGCTTGTTGTCGCCATGCTTGACCATCAATGCCGCCAGCTGGCTGTTGAGCTCATTGAGCAGTAACAGGTTGCCGTCGCCCACCTCGTTCAAGACCGAGATGGTGTGCCCCTGGCCGTAGTTGGGTTTCCCCTGGGTGTCGATGGTGCTCACATTAGATATATAGCACCCGTTGCCGACGGTCACATTGTTCAGGTAGTTGCCGATGTTCTCGATCAGGCAGTTGTCGCCGATGGTCACGTTGCGCAGTGTGGCGTTATAGATGCCGCAGTTCTTCACAAAGCCCTCGGTGATTTCCACTGTGCCCTGGCCGTTTCCCAGTCGTGCCCAGCCGTAAAACTGTACGCGATGGATGCGTTTGCAGTCAAAGTCAGGGGTTGCCAGTACGTTATCCCAGTTCTCAGCCCAGCAGTCGTGAGCTTTTAATATCTCGATTTGTTCAGTAGTCAGATGCTGATATTCTTTCATAGTTAGACATTGTATTTTCGAATTGGGCGCAAAGGTAGTTATTTTGCGGTGTTTGACATGAAAACCGCAAAATTTTAATATTTGATAGGAATTGTAAATTTTTTTTTCGAAAGTTTTTTCTTAATCCATGCAATGCACGAGCAGGTCGGTCTTTCCGTTGTCAATCAAGTGGATGACGAGTTCGCCGAACAGGGTGTTCTGCCATGCGAACCAGGCGCGGGTATAGCGGGTGGCATCGTCCTTGTGGAAGGACTCGTGCATGAATCCCGTGCCGGCGTCGGTGGTGAGCAGTTGGCGCAGGCACCAGGCGATTTCCTCGTCATTGTCGGCGGTGAAGGCCTTCATCATGATGCTCATGGGCCAGATGAGGTTGTAGGCCGTGTGGGCACCGCCGATGCCTTCTCCCGCCTTGCCCTTGAAGAAGCAGGGGTTGTCCTCGCTCCACACAAAGCGGCGTGTGTTGCGGTAGATGGGGTCGTCCATGGGCACGTCGCCCAGATAGCCCATCGCCAGCAGGCTGGGCACGTTGGCGTCGTCGGCCAGAATGCGGCCACCCCAGCCGTCCACCTCGTAGGCGTAGATCTTGCCGTATTTGGGATGATCCACGATGGCATACTTGTGCAGGGCGTCCTCCACTTCCTGGGCCAGGTCGCGACACTGGCTTGAAAGCGTGTTATTATGGTTGACTTTGTCGAGAATCTCACCCGCCTTGCGCAGGGAGCTGACAGCCATGAAATTGCTGGGTACCAGGAAGGGCAGCACCGTAGCGTCGTCGCTGGGACGGAAGCACGACACGATCAGCCCCACGGGATTGACAGGAGGTCCCCATCCATACCATGTGAGCGACGACTTGGCGTCGATGTCGCGGCGCATGAACTTGTACGGTCCCTTGTTCTCCTTGCGCTGCTGCTCCTTGAAGGTGCGCAGCACGGCCTGCATCGCTTCGATCCACAGGTCGCCGAAGATGCTGTCGTCGCCCGTCACCAGCCAGTACTCGTAGGCCAGGCGGATGGGATAGCACAGCGAGTCGATTTCATATTTGCGCTCATGCAGCTCGGGCTTCATATCGGTGAGGTCGTTCTCCCACTGGCTGCCCGTCGGCCCATCGTTGAACGCGTTGGCATAGGGGTCGAGGATGATGCATTTCAACTGCCGCAGGATGACGCCGCGCAGCATGTGCCGCAGTTTCTCGTCCTTGTTGGCGTACTTGACATAGGGCCACACCTGTGCGCCGCTGTCGCGCAGCCACATGGCGTGGATGTCGCCGGTATATACAAAGGTGTCGTCGTCGCCGTCGTCGGTCAGGCGGTAGTGCACGGTGCTGTCGAGCGTGTTAGGGAAGCAGTTCTCAAACATCCAGGCCAACCGAGGGTTGCCCTTGATTTTCTTCAGCACCTCCTGGATGCGTTTCTCGATGATGACGCTGGTAAACAGGCGCTCCTCGGCGGGCGGGCGCTTGGAAACGTAGGTTGCGGTGGCGTCGCTCACCATCGTGGTGTAGCGCGGATGCACGTCGGCGACGGCAGGCAACATGGCAAATGCTGCCATGATGGCCATTAACAATAGTCTCGGTTTCATCATGTTGTCAAGTTGTAATATTATCGCAAAGGTAGTCAATCTTCTTTAAAATGCCAACGAAAAAAGATGAAGTAACGATGAATTGCATGTTTTTTGGGCTAGTTTTTGGGGATTATCAGAATTAATGTTTAACTTTGTGACCTGCAACCAAATTGAATTTGGGCCTATGAGATTGAAAAGCATTCTGTTGAGTATGCTGGCGTGTGTCGCGCTGGCCGCGATGTCACAGCCCACACAGGAGACTCCCGAGTGGGAATGGTACCTTGACGAGGTGGTGAGCGAGACCTTTGTGGGGCGCAACTACTTTGAGTATTACTACCTGCCGAGCGCTGCCGACATGAAGCAGCAGCGCGAGAATGGCGAGGTGACTTATTTCCTCAACAGCCCCGAGGGTCTCAACAGTAAAAAAGTGCGTGACATGATCGACCGCCTGATGGCCAGCTATGACGACATCAAGGCCATTGGCGACTGGCACATGACCAATGCCACCTATTGGAAAGAATTCCGTTACGAAAAGAATAAATTCCGCTTCAGCGTCAAGCGCAAGGCACTTGACGACGGCACCTATTATGTGAGCGTCACCGAGACCGCCGGTTACTACAAGTCGTTAAGCAAGAAGAGTACTAAAGGCACTTCAGGCAAAGTTGACAGCGAAAAGGCCACGACAGACAAACCCGTGAAACGTTCCTCCCGGGAACGCAAGAAGGTGGTGATTCCTGAAGATGAGAAGGACGTGCCCGACGATGCCCCGGCAGCAGCCCTGGAGGGTGACGATGATGTTGAGATGCCCGTGGTGAGCGAGAAACAGCGCCGTCGCGAGGCTCGAGAAAAGAAGCAAGCCGATGCTGTTGCCGAGCGTGCCCGCCAGCGTCGCGCTCAGGAGCAGCGCCGTGCCGAGGCTCAGGCCGAGAAAGAGGCCAAAAAGCAGCAAAAGGCCGAGGAAAAGAAGAAGAAAGAAGAAGAGAAACGGCTCAAGAAAGAGGAAGAGAAGCGTCAGCGTGAAGAAGCCCGCAAGGAACGTGAGCAACAACGCCTCGAGCGGGAGCAGCAGCGCCGTGAACGTGCCGCTGCCAGCAAACAGGCCGCTGCCCCCAAGCCCGTTGACAGCAAGTATCACTATACCGATGTCGCCCTGTGGCTGAGCGAGAAATACGACTTTACCCAGACCCGTGCCGGCGAGGAGTCGTGTACCATGTATTCCACTGCCGTCAACGATGTGGAAATGGCTAAGCTTGCCATCAAGAACGCCCTGAAGGGCAGTAATGCCCGCATGGCGGTTCCCTGGCGAGTGAACAGTGAGACGCAGGCCATCGAGACCGGCTACACCGTCGATGGTCATGTGCTGGTGTTCACTATCGGCAAGGATGGTGACAATCACGTGACGATCACCATCACCGAGGTGAGTGCCGAGCAGTTTGAACTCTTCAAGCAACTAACGAATAAAGACTAGCGACTAATGACTAACAACTAATATATAAATGTGATGAAATGAAAAAGATTTTCTTAATTTTGTTGCTTACCGTGATGGTCGTCGCTGTGGCCTGCAAACCCAAGGACCACAAGGCGGTGCCCGTCAGTGACGATTATGTCGTGCCCGAGGTGGCCGATGTGGTCATGTATCAGGTGAACCCGCGTGTGTTTGCCGCATCCAATTCGTTTCAGGCTATTCTCAACCGAATCGACTCGATCGAAGACCTGGGAGTGAACATGATCTGGATCATGCCCATCTATCCCATCGGTCAGGAAAAGAGCAAGAATTCGCCCTACTCGGTGCGTGATTACAAGGCCGTTGCTCCCGAGTATGGCACTGTTGACGACCTGAAAATGCTTGTTGAATCGTGCCATGAGCGCGGCATGGGCGTCATCCTCGACTGGGTGGCCAACCACACCGCATGGGACAACGTGTGGGTCAAGGAGCATCCCGACTGGTACACCCACGACGAGCAGGGTAACATCATCTATCCCCCCGGCACCGACTGGACCGATGTCGCCGACCTGGACTACAACAACAAGGACATGCGTGCCGCGATGATCGACGCCATGCGTTTCTGGGTGGATAGCGTAGGCATCGACGGTTTCCGCTGCGATGTTGCCGATCAGGTGCCCGTGGACTTCTGGTCGGAGTGCATTGACAACCTGCGTGCCGCAGCCAAGCCCCGCCGCCTCATCATGCTGGCCGAAGGTGCCAACCCCGATAACTTCAAGGCCGGGTTTGACCTGAACTACGCCTGGGAATTCATGCACGCCATCGCGCAGGTCATGAAGGGTGATGCCAAGGTGGGACAACTCGTGAAGGTCGATCAGAACGAGTACAAGGATTTGGATCCCGGCAAGTTCAAGCTGCGCTTCACCACCAACCACGACGAATCGACCAAGGCCACGCCCGTACAACTCTACGGCGGCGTGAGGGCTTCGATGGCAGCATTTGTGGCCACCACGATGCTGCATGGCGGCATGCTGGTCTATGGCTCGCAGGAGGTGGGTTATCCCGAGCCCATCAACTTCTTCAAGTATGTGCCCGTTAACTGGGGTGCCAACCCCGCACTGCGCGAGGAGTACAAAAAACTCATCGCTGTCTATAACGAGCACCCTGCACTGCGCTCGAGCGGCAAGGTGATCCCCTACGACGATGATGAGAACAACGTGCTGTGTGTGGACCGTGTGCTCAACAACGACAACGTGCTGGTCATTGTCAATGTGCGTGACAAGTACTGTGGTATCGATGTGCCCGGCTTGTGGAGCGACCGAGATGTCACCAACCTGATGACCGGCGTGCAGACGCACCTGGGTAAGCACATTACCCTGGAACCCTACCAGTATCTGTTGCTGTACAACAACAAGTGATGCTATCGGCGGCAAGAATTTGTCGCTGTAGCCAAAATGCCAAAAAGGACTCACAGAGGTCATTGCGCCTCTGTGAGTCCTACTATTTATAGTAGGGAAATACTGAAAATAAGGCTACAAAAGTTAAATAATATTAATATAATGAACTTTTTTGCTCGAAAATTATGTTTTATAACATCTTTGGCCTTACCTTTGCACCCGATTTTTCATCATCTCTAAAAATTGTTGCCGTGAGGCATGAGGTTTTTAGATACATAGGTTAAGATTTAGTTTTAAGGTTTATGTTAATGGTATTAGAGGTTAATTAGATTTTTTTCAAAATGATCCGCGGCGTGAGTCGGGGATTTTTTTTGTCCCAAACCGAAGGGTTCCCCCAAGTCATAACGGCACTTCAGTGTGTTAATCTTTTAACAATATATGTGTTAAATTAACGTGATTTTCACGCGCGGGTATATAGTAAAGATGTATTTTTGCACGTTGTAAAAAAGCATTCAATAGACATTAAATAGAAAAAGCAATATTGTTATGGCAGAAACAATCAATATCAGGGAGTTGAATGACCTGATTGCAAGTAAAAGCAACTTTGTGAACCTTATCCGTCAGGGTATGGACCAGACCATCGTGGGACAGAAGCACCTCGTGGATTCCTTGCTCATCGCGTTGCTCGCCAACGGGCACGTGCTGCTCGAGGGTGTCCCCGGCCTTGCCAAGACCAAGGCCATCAGCACACTGGCATCGCTGATTGATGCCCGCTTCTCGCGCATCCAGTTCACGCCCGACCTGCTGCCCGCCGACGTGGTGGGAACCATGATTTACAGTATTAAGAAGGAACAGTTCGAGGTCAAGAAAGGCCCGGTGTTCGCCAACTTTGTCCTTGCCGACGAGATCAACCGTGCTCCCGCCAAGGTTCAGAGCGCGCTGCTCGAAGCCATGCAGGAGCGCCAGGTGACCATCGGTGAGCAGACGTTCAAGCTGGATGACCCCTTCCTGGTGCTTGCTACACAGAACCCCATCGAGCAGGAAGGCACCTATCCGCTGCCCGAGGCCCAGGTGGACCGTTTCCTGATGAAGGTGCTCATTGGCTATCCCAGCAAGAGCGAGGAGAGCGAGATCATCAAGATGAACATCGCTCCCGAACCTGTCAAGGTGCATGCCATGGTCACTCCTGCCGACATCGTTGACACCTGCAAGGTGGTACAGCAGATTTACATCGACGAGAAGATCCAGAAGTATATCGTGGACATCGTGTTTGCTACACGTTTCCCGGGCGACTACGGCCTGAACGACCTGAAGAGCATGATTTCTTTTGGCGCTTCGCCCCGCGCATCCATCAACATGGCGCTGGCCTCGAGGGCTTATGCCTTCCTGCGCAATCGCGGCTATGTCATCCCCGAGGACGTGCGTGCCGTGTGCCACGACGTGATGCGCCACCGTCTGGGTCTGAGCTATGAGGCAGAGGCCAACAACATCACCGCCGACGAGATCATCAGCAACATTCTGGACAAGATCGCAGTACCCTGATTTGGAGTTAGGAGTTAGGAGTTGACTTTTCTAGAAACTCTAGAAACTAGAAACTCTAGAAACTAGAAACTAGGGACTAAGGACTAAGGACTAGAAACTACAATGGATACCAATGAGTTGTTGCGCAAGGTCCGTAAGATTGAGATCAAGACCAAGGGCCTGTCGCAGAACATATTTGCCGGTGAATACCACTCGGCCTTCAAGGGCAGGGGTATGACCTTCAGCGAGGTGCGCGAGTACCAGTATGGTGACGACGTGCGCGACATCGACTGGAACGTCACTGCCCGCTACAACCGCCCCTATGTGAAGGTGTATGAGGAGGAGCGCGAACTCACGGTAATGTTGCTCGTTGACGTGAGCGGCAGCAAGGACTTTGGTGCCGTGGGTGTCGCCAAGCGCGAGATGATGGCCGAAATCGGTGCCACCATCGCCTTCTCGGCCATCCAGAACAACGATAAGGTGGGCGTGATCTTCTTCAGCGACAAGGTGGAGAAATTCATCCCGCCCAAGAAGGGGCGCAAGCACATCCTGCTCGTCATCCGCGAACTGCTGGACTTCCAGCCCACGGGTACCGGTACCGACATCAATATGGTGCTCGAGTACATGACCGGCGCCTTGAAGAAGCGTTGCACCACCTTCCTGGTGAGCGACTTTATCGATGAGCACGACTACAGCAAGTCGCTGTCTATTGCCAACCACAAGCATGACGTCATTGCCGTGCAGGTGTATGACAAGCGTGAGGCGCAACTGCCCGATGTGGGCCTGATTCGCGTGCGCGATGCCGAGCGCGGCACCCTCAAGTGGGTGAACACCGGCAGCAAGCGTGTGCGTGACACCTACAGCCGCTGGTGGTACACCCAGCAGCAGGCGGTCAATAGCACCCTGCAGCGCTGCAATGTCGATTTGGCCACAGTGGCGACCGATGAGGATTATGTCACCGCCCTGATGGGCTTGTTCAAGAATCGAGGAGCTAGAAGTTAGAAGTGAGTTAGAAGTTAGAAGTTAGGAGTTAGGAGTTAGGAGTTAGGAGTTTATAGGCGATAGTGACCATACTTAAAACTTAGAACTTAAAACTTAGAACTAAAAACTAAAAAGATTAATAATGTCACAACATGTGAGACATATCGTGATGACTGCTGTCGTGCTGATGGCCACTATGGCCACGGCATGGGGCGGTAATGTCACTTTCAAGGCTCGGCTCGACAGCGCCACGCTGCTCATGGGCAAGACCACGGCACTGCACCTGGAAATCGTTCAGGACAAGGAGATGCGCGGCTTTTTCCCCAATGAGCAGGCCGACACGCTGAACGCCATGGTCGAGATTGCCGAGCGTCCTGCCGCCGATACCACCGACCTGGGCAATAACCGCATCCAGATCAACAGGGACCTCATCATCCAGAGTTTTGACTCGGGCATGTGGATCATCAAGCCCATCCCCTATGTGGTGAACGGTGATACCGCCTACTGCAACCAGCTCAGCCTCAAGGTGCTGCCTGTTGACGTGAGCCAGATGAAGGATGTCCACGACATCAAGCCCGTCGAGGCGGTGCCGTTCAACCTGCTGGACTGGCTGCCCAACTATTGGTGGGCCTGGCTGCTGGTCTTGCTGCTGATCGGGGCGGGCATTTGGGCATACCACAAGTATTATAAGAAAGGTGTGAACCCGTTGAAGCCAATGCGCAAGCGCTTGCCGCCCTACGAGGAGGCGATGATCAACCTGCAGAACCTCAAGGCCGCCCAGTTATGGCAGCAGGGTCAGGAGAAAGAGTATTTCACGGGTCTGACCGATATCCTGCGCGTGTATATCGACCGCCGTTTCCACATCAATGCCGTGGAGATGACCTCGTCGCAGATTATCGACACACTGAAGAAAAACGATGAGACCAAGGCCGTGAACGAGCAGCTGGAGATGATTCTCGAGGTGGCCGACATCGTGAAGTTTGCCAACGCGCGTCCGCTGGCCGACGATAACGAGGTGGCCTATCAGCGTGCTGTCAACTTTGTCGAGGCCACGCGTCCCGTTGAACAACCCGAAAAGAAGGAGGAGGTGAAGAAATGATGAACCTTGCTCACCCCGGATGGCTGTGGCTGCTGCCCGTGCTGATGATACCGCTCATCGCATGGTACATCTATAGCCAGGACAAGAACGAGCCCGAAATGAACGTGTCGTCAACGCGCGCGTTTGATGGCTTGGGCACGAGCTGGAAAGTGTGGCTAAAGCACCTGTCGTTTGCCCTCAAGTTGGGAGCACTGGCATGCCTCATCGTCATCCTGTGCCGCCCGCAGACCCGGGACAGCTGGTCAACCAGCGACGTTGAGGGTACCGACATTGTTATCGCCCTCGACGTGTCCACCAGTATGCTCGCCAAGGACTTTTCACCTAACCGCTTTGAGAGCGCCAAGAAGGTGGCCACCCAGTTTGTGAGCGGCCGTGACCATGACAACATCGGCCTGGTGCTGTTTGCCGGCGAGAGTTTCACCCAGGTGCCCATGACCATGGACAATGCCACGCTGGTCAATGCCATCGGGCAGACCGAGATCGGCGCACTTGAGGACGGTACCGCCATCGGCGATGGCATCGCCACCGCCATCAATCGCATACGTGACGGCAAGGCCAAGAGCAAGAGCATCATCCTGCTCACCGACGGCTCCAACAACACCGGCGTTGTTGCTCCCAACACGGCTGCCGACATCGCCCGCAAGTACGGCATAAAGATCTACACCATCGGTGTTGGCAGCAACGGCACCGCCGAGTACCCCGTTGCCATCGACTATGCCGGCAACATCCAGTACCAGCGCATGCCTGTTGTCATCGACGAGGGCACCCTCAAGAACATCGCCTCCATCACTGGCGGCAAGTATTTCCGTGCCACCTCGGGCAGCGTGCTACGCAACGTCTTCCAGGAAATCGACCGCCTGGAGAAGACCCACATGGACGTGCAGCGCTTCACCCACACCGAGGACCACTACGAGCCGTGGGCCTTGCTGTTGCTGGGCCTGCTGCTGTTGAGTCTGCTGCTGGATTACACGTTGTTGAGACACATCCCTTGATGTGCTTCGCACTGATTAGAGATTAGAGATTAGTGATTAGAGAAAGAATATGATCAATTTTGCTCATCCGCAATATTTCTACCTGCTGCTCCTGCTGCCTGCACTGGTGCTGCTGTTCCTGTGGAACCGCCGCGACCGCAGCAAGCGGCTGCAGCGTTATGGCAAGCGCACGTCCATCGAGCCGCTGATGCCTGAGGTGTCGCGCTACAAGCCGTGGATACGTCTCGTGCTGGAATTGCTCTTGCTCACAATGGTCATCGTGGTGCTTGCCCGCCCGCGTGCCGGCTCCAGCAAAACGACCACCCAGGTGCACGGCATCGAGGTGATGGTCGCCGTTGACGTCTCCAACTCGATGAATGCGTCGAGTACCGACAACCCGCAGGACGTGAGCCGCCTGCAACGCGCCAAGATGATTCTGCAGAAACTCATCGACCGCCTGGATAACAACAAGGTGGGCCTTATCGTGTTTGCCGGTAATGCCTACATGCAGATGCCCATGACCAGTGACGCCGCTTCGGCCAAGCTGTTCCTGAATGGTATCAACACTAACATGGCACCCACTCAGGGTACGGCCATCGGTGCCGCCATCAATTTGGCGCTCAACGGATTCTCTCAGAGCAAGAAGTCGCAGAAGGCCATCATCATCATCACCGATGGCGAGAACTTTGAGGACGATGCAGTGGGAGCCGCCAAGCAGGCCGCCAAGCTCGGTGTCCAGGTCGATGTCATCGGCGTGGGCTCTACCACGGGCGCTCCCATCCCCATGGACGGCGGTTATCTCACCGATGACAGCGGCAATCCCGTGACCACTTACCTGAACGAGAAGATGGCGCAGGAAATCGCCGATGCCGGCAAGGGCGTCTATATCTCGGGCACCGCCGCCGATGCCGTCTCGACCCTGCAGGAGACGCTGGACAAGCTCGCCAAGAGCGACCTGGCCGCAGTGACCTATACCCAGCACGACGAGCAGTTCCCCGTGTTTGCCACGATCGCCATGTTGCTGCTGCTGGGTCTGTTGCTCCTGCTCGAGCGCAAGAACCCGTGGCTCAAGAAGTATAATTTCTTCACAAAGGAAAAGAAAGAAAATACCATAAGCAATGAAACTGCCAAGAATCAAGAAAAGAAGCAATAAGGCCATCATGGCTGCCGTGGTTGCCGTGCTGGCTGTCGGCGCCGCCATGCCTGCCCAGGCCGGTGACAAGGGTCCCAAGATGACCAAGCAGGAAAGGGTGTGCCTGCGCAACGGCAATAAGCTGTATGAGAAAAAGCGCTATGCCGAGGCCGAGGTCGAGTACCGCAAAGCCCTGCAAGCCAACCCCGCCAGCGAGAAGGCTCAGTTCAACCTTGCCACCGCCCTCATGCGTCAGGGTAGCGTCACCGCACAGCAGGATGACGACAAGAACCCGATGAAGCAGGCCGAAGGAATCCTTACCAACCTTGCCAAGGGCGCTCAGGACAAGCAACTGCGCGGCAAGGCCAGCTACGACCTGGGCAACATCGCCTATGGCCGCCAGCAGTATGATCAGGCAGTAGAGTTCTATAAGCATGCCCTGCGCTGCGACCCCGATGACGAGCAGGCGCGTCACAACCTGCGCCTTGCCCAGCTCAAGAAGCAGCAACAGGACAAGAACAAAGACAAGAATCAAGACAATAAGGATCAAAACAAGGACCAAAATAAGGATCAGAACAAAGATAAAGACAAAGATCAGAATAAGGACCAGAACAAAGACCAGAACAAGGATCAGCAGGACCAGAACAAGGATAAACAAAATCAGGACCAGCAGAACCAACAGAACCAAGACCAACAGAAACAGCAGCAACAGCAGGGCGGCATGAGCCAGCAGAATGCTGAACAGGTGCTCAAGGCCATGCAGGACCGCGAGCGAGCCACCCAGCAGCGCATCAACGCCCAGCAGGCTCAGCAGCAACGCCATGAGCGTCAGCGGACTAATAGGAAGTGGTAGTCACTAGTCACTAGTCGCTAGTCACTAGTCACTAGTTGGCATCCGCCATCGTCTAAGGTCTAAAGTCTAAGGTCTAAGGTCTAAAGTCTAAAGTCTCAAGTCTCAAAACCAAATGAAACGAATCATCAATATAGCAATCCTGCTCCTGACTGCCGTGATGGCGGCCCAGGCGGCGTCGTTCACCGTCGAGGCTCCGCGTCAGGTGGTCGAGGGCAACAAGTTCAACGTCACCTTTGTGCTCAGCAACGGTGAAGGTAGCAGTTTCTCCCCGCCCGAGGTGACCGGTGCCAAACTCATTTATGGGCCCAGCGTGTCGCATAGCTACAGTTCGTCGTGGGTCAATGGCAAGTCGAGCAGCAGTTCGAGCGAGGAATATACCATGATCTACAAGGCTACGCAGTCGGGCAAGTGCCATATCGGCCCCGCCTCGATTGTCGTGGGTGGCAAGCGCATGGCCACCCGTGCGCTCACCATCGACGTGCTGCCGTCGGGCAGCAGTCAGCCTAGCCAGCAGACGCAGCGCACACCCGGCGCTCCCACTCCCTACAGCGACCCGCTGACGCAGAGCGCCGACAAGGAGGTGAGCGGCAAGGATCTGTTTGTGCGCATCGAGATGAGCAAGCCGCGCGTGTATGAGCAGCAGGCTGTCGTGTGCACCATCAAGCTGTACACCAAGTATCAGGTGTCCCAGTTCCTTCCCACCATCCAGCCCTCGTTTGACGGCTTCCTGATTGAGGAAATCCCCATGCAGCCCAGCCTGAACAAGGTCGAGACCTTCAACGGTCAGCAGTATATGGTGGCTATCCTCAAGAAGTGCATCCTCTATCCACAGCAGAGCGGCTACCTGACCATCTCGTCGGGTAACTATGACGTGAGCGTAGTGCAGTTTGACACGTTCCGCAGCATCTTCGGCACCATTTCCAAGCCTGTCGAAAAAGACCTCAAGGTGACCAGCAACAAGGCGACCATCCACATCCTGCCGTTACCCGAGCCCAAGCCCGCCTCGTTTACCGGAGCCGTGGGACATTTCAATGTCACTACCGACCTCAAGCCCACTACAGGCCACAAGACCTATAGCGCCGCGACCTATCGCTACGTCATCAGCGGTACCGGCAACATCAAGTACATCAAGGCCCCCGAACTCAAGTTCCCCGACCAGTTTGACGTATATGACCCCAAGACCGATGTCCAGGTCAATGACGGCGCCGGCGACATGAGCGGCAGGGTGGTGATGGACTACACGTTCATTCCGCAGTATGCAGGCGAGTTTGACATCCCCGAGAGTGAGTTCTCCTACTTTGACCCCGAGGCTGGCAGGTATGTCACCCTCACCGTTCCCGCCCGTCACCTCACCGTGGCCAAGGGCGAGGGTCAGCCCAGCAACCACTATCGCATGAAGAATATGGACATCCGCCCCATCAAGAGCGGAGACCTGGGGCTCAAGAAGTCGCACGGCTATATCGTGGACCACTGGGCCTACTGGTTGTGGTTCCTGTTGCCGCTGCTGGCACTCGTGGCTGTGCTGCTGTACTACCGCAAGCAGCTCAAGGAACGCGCCGACGTGCGCCGTATGCGCTCCAAGCGCGCCAGCAAGGTGGCTCAGCGTCGCCTCAAGGCTGCCCGTGGCTTTGCATCGCGTGGCGACCGCAACGGCTTCTATGCCGAGATGCTGAACGCCCTGTGGGGCTACATGAGCGACAAACTGTCCATCCCAGTGAGCGAGTTGAGTAAGGACAACATCAATGCCGAACTCGAGCAGTACGGCATCGATGAGCCGCTGCGCAAGGCATCGATGGACCTCATCGACAAGTGCGAGTTTGCGCAGTATGCCCCCGAACTGGCCAGTGACGACATGAATGCCGTCCTTGACGAGGCTGCAGGCATCATCGACCGCCTGGAAAAAGAAAAAAGGAAAGTTAGGAATTAGGAGTTAGGAGTTAGAAGTTAGAAGTTAGTAACCATACTGAGAACTGACGACTGACAACTGAAAACTGAAAACTGAAAAATATGAAACAAGTTATAATCATCATACTGTTGACTGTGCTGGCGCTGCCTCTTGTGGCTGGCAATGCCAATATCGACAAGGCTAACCAGGCTTACAAGCAGGAACTCTATAACGAGGCGTTGAAACTCTACCTGCAGGAGGCCAAGGAGACAGGCGTGTCGTCGGCCCTGTATTGCAACATCGGCGACACCTACTACCGCCTCAAGGACAATGTGCATGCCGTGCTCTACTACGAGCGTGCCCTGGTGCTTGACCCCTCGAACAGCGACGCGCGGTTCAACCTGGAGTTTGTGCGCGGCAAGATGCAGCTGCCCGACGACGCCGGTGACTCGTGGTTCAGCAACTGGGTGGACCAGACGGTGAGCCGCCTGTCGAGCAATGCATGGGCCATCATCGCCATCATTACCTTCCTGCTGTTCTTGGCGGGTGTGGCGGTCTATTTGTTTATGGACAACGTGCTGATGAGGAAAATCGGTTTCTTTGGCGGTGCTGTGCTGATTGTGGCAAGCATCCTCGCCAACCTCGCTGCATTCCATGTATATAACAAGGCCACAAGTGGCAACGGAGCAATCGTGATGTCCGAGAGCGTTACCCTGAGCACTGCGCCCCGTGAGCCCCGCGACAAGCAGGAAGAAGCCTTCCAGCTGCAACAGGGCACGCGTGTCGAGATTGTCGATTCCATCGCCGACAAGACCAGCGGCAAATGGCTGCAGGTATCCACCGCCGGAGGCCACAAGGCCTGGATCAATGCCAAGGACCTCGAGATTATCTGATTTAAATTGCCCGCTATGCTTGAATATCTGAATGACATAGATGCCGATGCGCTGCTGGCCATCAACGGCTTGAACGATGCCTTCCAGGACGCATTCTGGTGGATGGTGTCGGCCAAGTGGTCGTCTGTCCTGTTGTTGCTGGCGATACTGTGGATTTTATTGCATCAGAATCGCCGCCATGCCCTGCTCGCCGTGGTGATGATAGCGCTTGCCGTGCTGCTTGCTGATCAGGTGTCATCGGGGCTTATCAAGCATCTTGTCGAGCGCTTGCGGCCTACGCATGACCCCTCGCTGGAGAATGCGGTCCATGTCATTAACGGCTATCGCGGCGGCATGTACGGCTTTGTGTCGAGCCATGCAGCCAATTTCTTTGCGGTAGGCACCTTGTTGACTCTTGTCTTGCGTCACCGGCTGGTAGCATGCTCATTGTTCACATGGGCCTTGCTGCAGTGCTATAGCCGCATGTACCTGGGGGTACATTACCCCGGCGACATCCTTGGCGGTCTCGTCGTCGGTATGCTCGTCGGTTGGCTGGTGTGGCTGTTGATGTGCTGGATTCAGCGCCGCTGGCACTTCCCCGTTGGCTACTACACCCGCTCCGATGCCGCTATCATGGCCACCTCCCTTGTCGTCACCATTCTCACCCTGCTCGCAATCGCCCTTTTCCAAACCATCTGATAAAAAAGTCGGTTTTGTTGGGTAATAATTTTGTGAATTGAGGGGAATGTTGTATCTTTGGGGAAAATTAGTAAACTAAGGAAATTCAACGCTTTAAAATAGTATCGCCTATGTCGAGGACTATCACTTTCAACGAGCTGCGACGCATCAAGAATCGTCTGCCCGAAGGCTCCATCCACACTATCGCCGACAAACTCAACCTGCCGGTTCAGTCGGTGAGAAACTACTTTGGCGGGTCAAATTATGAGTTGGGAACCAATATGGGCTTCCACTTGGAACCTGGTCCCGACGGTGGTCTTGTCGTGCTTGACGACCCCCAGATATTGGACATGGCGCTTGAGATTCTCGAGCAAAATAGTTTATAGTCACTATCAATTCCTCATCCTTAACCCTCACACATTCCTATGGACAACAAGAACAACAACGACCCGAACCGACTGATTACTGTCGCTATCCACACCTTTGACCGCGCGGTGGACCTTAAAAACACGCTTGAGGAGGAAGGTATTGAGGTAAAGCTTCACAACGTCAACCTCGACGAGAAGGTGCTTGGGCCTGGCGTGAGGGTACGCATCCGTGAGCGAGACCTGGCGCAGGCGCTACAGATCATCGAGTCTCCCGAGACCACGAGCAGCGACCAGCGTTGTGTGCTGCTGCCGGTCGATTTCGGCAAATACTCGCTCAAGTCGGTCAAGTTGGGCATGGAGTATGCCCGCCGCTACCGCGGACGTGTGGTCCTGTTGCACAGTTATATCAATGAGCGCCACACGATGTCGTTGCCGCTGGGCAGCGACCGCTACAAGAGCCCTGAGGACGATTTCAAGAGCATCAAGAAGAATGCCCGCGAGCAGATGGAAGAGTTCAAGAAGATGCTCCTGGACAAAATTGCTGCGGGTGAGTTGCCCAAGGTGAAGATCGAGACCAAGGTCAAGGAGGGCATCCCCGAAGAGCAGATCCTGCATTATGCGCAGAAGTATGACGTGTCGCTCATCGTGATGGGCACCAGCGGCACCAACCGCCGCCGTCAGAACCTCATCGGCAGCGTGGCGGGCGAGGTGATGGATGCCTGCAAGTTCCCCATTTTTACCGTGCCCATCGGCATGCCCGACATCGGTCTGACGGACATCACCCATGTGGCCTTTTTCTCCAACCTCATCCAGCAGGATCTGATTTCGTTTGACCGCTTTGCGCGCCTGTTCAACATGCGTGGCGTGGAGGTGACTATCATCCCCGTTGTCGAGAAGAAAGATCGTCGCTTGGTGGACCAGTCGCTGCAGCAGCTGGTACAGTACTGCCGTGAGCACTATCCCGAGTGCACATTCAAGACCAAGCGCATCGCCGCCAAGACTTTTATCGAGAGTTTTGCGCAGTATGCCAAGGATGAGAACGTCCAGCTCATCGCTGTCCCCAACAAGAAGTCGAGCATCTTCTCGCGCCTGTTCAATCCCAGCATCGCCCACCGCGTGCTGTTCCAGACCGACACGCCGATGCTCGTCGTACCTGTTTAAAGCTCGCTTTGCTCGCTGGATAATGTTTAATGTTTAAAGATTAATGGTTAAAGAAAGCAGATGCCATCTTTAACCATTCTCCACGGCGTTAGCCGTTACACTAGCCGTTAGATGATTACGCGCTGGAAGGGTGGTGCGGTGATGTCACAGAATTCCTTGTTCAGATATTTGAAGTGTCCCGCGATGGCGATCATTGCGGCATTGTCGGTGGTGAATACACGCTTGGGAATGAATGCCTTGAGGCGGTGACGGCGTGCATAGTCCTCGACGGCGGCACGCATGCCACTGTTGGCCGACACACCGCCGCCGATGGCGATGGTCTTGATGCCTGTGGCCTTGATGGCCTTGCCGAACTTGTCCATCAATATCTCGATGATCGTGCGCTGCAACGAGGCGGCCAGGTCGGCCTTGTTCTCCTCGATGAAGTTGGGGTTCTCCTTGAGCGCGTCGCGCAGGGTGTAAAGGAACGACGTCTTCAGGCCGCTGAAACTGTAGTTGAAACCATCTACATGGGGCTTGGCAAACTTGAATGCCTTGGCATCGCCCTCGGTAGCCAACTTGTCGATGACGGGACCGCCGGGGTAGGGCAAGCCCATCACCTTGGCACACTTGTCGAAGGCCTCGCCTGCGGCATCGTCGATGGTCTGTCCCAGCACCTCCATGTCGCGGGGGCCGTTCACCTTGATGATTTGCGAATTGCCGCCACTGATGAGCAGGCACAGATAGGGGAAGTCGGGCACCTCGGCATCGGGCTCTTCCTTCACGAAGTGGGAGAGCACATGACCGTGCAGGTGATTCACGTCCACCAGCGGGATGTCAAGGGCAAGTGAAAGCCCCTTGGCAAACGAGGTGCCTACATGCAGCGATCCCGGCAGACCGGGGCCACGAGTAAAAGCGATGGCATCGATGTCCTTGCGGTCGATACCTGCCTGACGGATAGCCTCGCTCACCACAGGCACGATGTTCTGCTGGTGGGCACGTGACGCCAACTCGGGCACCACGCCACCGTAGGCCTCATGCACCCGCTGACTGGCGATGACATTACTCAGCAGCACGGTGTCACGCAACACCGCTGCCGACGTGTCGTCACACGACGACTCTATTCCCAATATCGTTACACTCACAATATTTCCTTTCCTTTTTCTAAATCGGCTGCAAAGGTACTAATAACTTTTGTAGAGACGCATAATCTTGCTTCTCAATTTCAGTGCAAGTACACCTTATTGTAATCTTAGCCCCGTGCCATATAATTCCTGCACATTAAAAATCCGTTAGTTTCCGGTGAGGATGTTGCAAAACTCCATTTATTCATTTTTTAATCGGCCTAACGGCCGAGAAATTAAACAAAATTTGTATTAAAATTGAACAAAATAAATTTTTATAATAATTTTATTTATAATTTTGCTTTATTTTCCGCCCACCAGGGCGGTTATTCCTTCTAGGCGTTAGTTTTGCAACACCTTGTACCTGACACTAAAAGTTGTTGATGTGGCCTGGCTGGTTAGAAGCGGAAGCCGGCGGTGACTTCGAGGTTGTTGTAGCTGTTGTAGAAACTGTGGTAGGTACTGGTGTACCAGTGTCCCTCGTGGCTGAAGGTGAGGGCGTAGAAGAAGTTGCCTGCCGTGCGCACCAGCGCCATGCGTCCGTTGAGGTTGGTGGACAGCAGCGACCTTTTCCCATCGATGGAGTTGGGGAAGCTGTGGCGATAGCCGATGCTGGGGACGGCGGTGACGTTGTAGAGCCATCCGTGATGGAAGACCCAACTGTAGCCGTAGCCGATCATTACTCCGAAGTCGCGGTAACGGAAACGGTAGTCGGTCACGGCGTCGGGCAGGTAAGGGATCAGCTCATCTTCCAGCATGCTCATGTCCATGACCACATCCTGGTGGCTCAGATAGATGCCTGCCATCAACGAGCCGGCGCTGCGCTTCTGGTACTTGGAAAAGCAGTAGGCTGCGGCCTGGGAATAGTGTGTGTGGTTAAAGATGTAATAGGCGTCAAGTCCGTAGCTTTCAGATAAGAGACCGTAGAACAATTCTGAGCCTATCCATTTCCCGAGGCGGTTGATGTGTACCGAACTCTGGTCATTCTTGCGGTAGTATCCCTCGATAAAGATGCGTGAGGTGGTGAACGAGAACTGCAGCCTGCGGTTGTGGATGAATTTCCCGGCCAGCAGGTCCCTGACGTTCATCATATAGGTGAAACTGAGTCCCATGCCACTGATGTGATAACCGAACAGTGAAGTGACGTCACTGTTGAGCTGCACTGGAACTTCCCACTTGCTCAGATGTCCCGAGTAGAAGTCCATCCAGTTGCTGTTCTTGAGCATGACTTTGAACTTCTTGCCTTTTCTCTTGCCCGGGTTGACGACATAGGTCGAGTCATAGTAGTTCAGGGCATGGTTGAGCCAGCGGTAAACCTTGAAGCCGAAGTCCAGCACGGGAGGATAGACGATTGACGTGTCGTTGATGCTCCATCCGCGCCGAAAGATGACCTGTTTCCAGTACTCCTCTTGATCCAGGCTGTCCCTTCTCTGGACCATCTTGTCAATGCGCATGGTAAGGCTGTCGATGCGCATGCCGATGATGTCGAGTTGACGGCCGATACTGTCGTATTTCATGGCAACGCTGGCGGCGCCGCTGGCAATGCTGTCATACCGTAAGTCGTCATGTGACCATGCCATGAGCACGGTCATTGACAATAACAACGATATGATAGCTCGCTTCATCATTGGGTTGTGACAGGCTCATTGTGCTGTGAGGAGCGCAAGGTGACCATGGGAACAGGATGACGCACACTGTTGTCACGGCCATCGCGCGGCGTGGACTCACGTTCGGGGATGGTGTCCCGAGCGGGCTCGAGCTGCAACTTGGGCTTGCGCCGCGGTTTATTGAAGTCGTGCTTCCACACGATGCCCACGCCCTGGGTCGTGAGCGCGTTGCGCAGGTAGTAGTTCTGATCGTTGAAGTGGTTGTAGGCCTTGAGCCTGAAGGTTCCCTTACTGTTGAGCAGGTATTCCAGGTCGAAGTCGCCGATGAAGTTGGTGTTGCTCGTGTTGTAGGTGTTGTCGCGGTAGCCGAAGTTACCGTTGAGCAGCAGTCGGTTGTTGAGCAACTGGCTGGACAGCGCCACATCCACCTCGACGTCGCTGAAATCGCCCTTGTCGGTGCGCACATTGGGCGCGATGCTCAGGTTGTCGGTCATCTTGCCCAGGATGTTGCTCAACTGGCCCGCGATGGTTGATGAAGCCACCGAGGTGAGGAACTCGTTCTGTTTGCCCGTAGTACCCATGTATTCAGGCGTGTAGAACCGGTTCAGGGCCAGCAGGTAGATAATCTGGCGGTTCATCATCTCGTCGGTGCTGATGATGCTCTTTACCTTGTGGTAGGCATCGGTGGTGAGTGATGGGAATTCCAGGTCAAACGAGATGTCGGGCTGGCTGATGATGCCCTTGGCGCGCAGCAGGGCGTGGACGGGCACATTAGTGCGCGTCATGTCGGGGTCCTGGGCAAAGGACTCGTCCAGGTCGCGGATGTTGGCGTTGAGCGAATAAACGGCCTCCAGGTCAAGCACCGCCGCATAGGGGTCGCCCTGGAAACTGATGCTGCTGCCGTCGCGGATGGTGAAATCCTTGATGATCACGTCCTGCAGCGTGAAGTTGTAGGTACCCTTGTCGAGTGTGTATTTGCCGTAGGTCTGCAGCTCGCCGTTGTTGTTGTAGGTAAGACGCATGTGGCCGTTGCCGGTGGCCTTGATGCGGTCGCCGCCCACGGGGTCCATGATGACCGTCAGCGCCACGTCGGGCGTGATGTCGCCCTGCAGGTCGATGTTGTAGGCGCTGGGCTCGGTGATTTCCTGTACCACTTGTTGCTTGAGTTGGCTCAACACCAGGTCGATGGAGTCCACCTCCTCTACAACGGGAGGCCGTGCTGCCTCGTCACGGTCGCGGAAGGTGATGAAGTTGTAGTTGTCGGCCTGCTCGGTGTCGTTCATCACCAGGGTGAAGCGGCTGCGCGGCGCCGAGGTCATGTTGACCCTGATGTTGACGATGCCCGGGCCACCCTCGACAAAGCATGCGCCGTTGCCGTAGATGGTGCCGTACCAGTCGGGGTTGATCGACGGGTTGGTGTCGTAGCTCAGGAAGTTGTGGGCATCGGTGATGGCAAAGCTGAACTCCGGACGGTGGAAGGCGTCGTGTTTGAGCCAGCCGCCCAGTTTGGCTTCATGCCCCTCACGGTCATGGATGGGGATGTCCTTGAACTCAATGAAGTCGGGGACGATGTGGATGGGCACATTGCTGGCCGTGTAATAACAGTTCACATAGTCCAGGAAGAAGCGTATCGAGTCGGCCACGATGTCGCCGTCCAGGTTAATCGTGTGGAAGTTGCCGAACAGGATCGCCTTGCCCGACATCTCGCCCTCGACGTCGCTGGTAAAGGCTTCCATGTAGGGCTTGAGGAAGGCCACATTGGCATGGTCGGCGCCAAATTCGATATATAATGAGTCATCAGCGATATAGATGCCGCCGTCGAGCGAGGTATATCGGCCATTGGGCTGACTGATGCCGCCCTGGACAAGGATGCCCTTGGTGGCGTTGTCATACTCGGCCTTGATGTCAAAGTCGCCCAAGTGGGCATCATTGTACTTGATATCCTTGATGGCCAGGCTGGGTGTATAGATTTTGGGTGAACCCGACAACAGGTCGCTGGCATAGATCTTACTGGTGGCCCTGCCGCCAAAGTCCACATGGTCGATGGCCAGTGTCTCGAACACATAGTCCAGGTTCATGTCGTTCATCTCCAGGCACAGTTCGTCGTCGGGATCGTGCGATACCTTGCCGTTGATGTTGATGAACTGTCCTTCGCGTCCTCCGGCAAGGTTCTCGACCGTCACCACACCCTTGTCGATGCCCACATAGCCCTTCTGCACCTCCCAGATGGTGTCGTTGAACACCAGCTGCGAGGGGTTGATGTTGATATCGGCCTTGAGTCCCCCGTTGGAGCCGCGGTCCAGTAAGGCGTCCACATTGAGGTTGCCGTGGAAGTCGTGCTCCATGGGCATCCGCCATGCCAGGTTGCCGTCGATGCGGTTGTTCTGTCCGCTGGCATCCAGGTTCAGGTCAATCATGCCCTTCTTGGCCGGATAGCGTGACTGGACATTGAGGACCACCTTATCGCTGACGCTGTCAAGCTCCACCAGCAGGCGCGTCTGCTCGATGACCTTGTTGCTGCCCTGCACAATCAATGGCGCGTCAACCACGAGGTTGAAGGTGGTGTCGCTCTCGCTCAGGTTGGCCTCGATGACGGTGCGGTAGGCGAGTTTGAAGGGCAGGTTGTGCATCTCGTGCAACGCCTCGTCGGGATTGACGACAAGATCGAGTTTGACCTCGTTGGGCATGCCGCCGTGGGAATAGTCGGCATAGTCACCGAAGTACTGCGGGAAGGCGTTGGAGAGCATGTGCTTGATGGTGGGGACGATAGTCTTGAAGTCATACTGTCCCGAGATAAAGCCGCTCAGGTGGTCGCTGTCGATACTGATGACCTTATCATATCCGTTGTTGTCGGCATTGAGTTGCAGGCTGTTGAATGACAGCCCCTCGCCGTTATGGTCGGTGAAAGTGAGGTTGTTCACCTCGATATGTCCCGAGGCATTGTCTAGCGAGTTGCCCCAGAACGAGGCCGTGGCGGTCGCTGCCAGCCGGCGGTCAGGATACTTGTTGGTGATTCCCAGCCGGTTCAGGTTGACTCCCTGGGTAGAGATGTTCACATCGTAGTTGGAGTTGACGCCGTCGAGCACTGCCTTGCCCTCGATGTTGACACGTCCGTTAGGGTCATTCATCGCCAGGGTGCCCATGAAGTCGTTGCCCTGCTTGTCCAGGTCGGCGGTGATGTCATGGTAACGCGTGCCCTTGAAGTCGATGAAGGGGATGTGGCCTTGCAGATGGCCTGACACATCCTGGCCGCGCATCAGTGCATCGACCTGCGCATCGATAGCCACCTGGTCAAGCAGGTTGCGCTTGTCGAGCAGGGTGCCCAGATGGATTCCGTCGGTCTTGACGTGTCCCGTGAAGCGGTTGCCGCCCTCTTGCTGCGCCAGTGTGCCGTTGAGGTTGGCATTGCCTAACGAGGTGCCCACGTTGCCGTTGAACGTGAGGCGCTGTCCGGTGCTGTGTAACTCACCGTCGAGGCTGACGTTGCCGCAGCGCGTGATGATATTGCGGGCTTGGGGCGACATGCCGGGGATGAGGCCCATGATCTGGTCGAGCGTAGCGGCTTTGGCATCCAGGTCGATGCGGTCCAGGTCCAGTGAGCGGTAGCCGCCTTGGGTGGGCATGAGGAAGCTGCCGTGGGTGTTCAGCGCCAGTCCGCCGTCATGTGTCTTGATGTTCAGGGCCGGAACCTCGATGCGGTTGCCGTCCTTGATGACGGTGGTGGCGATGTGCATCGGTTCGTTGAAGCGTTTCAGCTCGGGCGCAAACGCTGCCAGGTCGGCCAGCGTGACGGTACTTCCCGGGGTGCTGATGCGCAGGGGCTTCTGAGCAAGCTCGCTGCCCAGGTTCTTGAGCGACGAGTATTCCAAACGGATATCGTCAAGGCGGATGTCACTGCCAGGTAACTGGGCCCTGAAGTCCTTGATGTCGAGCGCGTTGTCGGTGATGTGGACATCGGTGGACAACCTATTGAGTGCCAGGCCGCTGCCCTCGTCAAACGACAGGCGCTTGATACGGATATCAAAGTCGTTGTTCTTGAGTTGGGGCAGGGTAAGGTCGGCACGCAGGTTGCTCAGCGACAGATGGTTGGGGTCGAATCTGCCGGGTTTGCGGGGCTGGTCCAGCACATCATAGGTGAGGGTCGACTGTCGCACCACCACGGTCTTGACTTGTACGTCAAATGGCTTGGACTCTTTTTCCTCCTTGGGTTTGAAGGCATCAATGATGAACTGCATGTTGGTGGGGCTGTCCTTGTCGGGCCGTGTCACATGACCCGACAGGCCGATGATCTCGCCATAAGTAATGACGATGCGGCGCCTGGCAATCAGCTCCTTGAGGCTGATGCCCGCACCCAACTTGCCGACGGTGAGCAGTGAATTGCCCTGCTGGTCGTTGATGAGCACATCCTTGAACTCCACCTGGTTGAACGGAGTCACCGACACCGAGCCGATGTTGACTTCGGTGTTAAGGAATTCGCTCAAGGCCTTCTCGCCCTCATCGCACAGCCGCTGTTGCACCGACGGCAACAGGAGCAGCGGATAGGCGAGGGCGATGAGTGCTACAACCGTTACCAGCGTGGTTACCACCACACTGCGCAGCACATTGTATGTCCCTCTTGTGATATTCATTTGCTTGGTTTAGGGCATGAATTGCAAATCCAGTGCCATAATACCTGATTTGAGGCTTAAAAGATGTTATTTCACTCGGGCAGGCTGTCGCATTGCGCGATCCACAACCGCGACGAGGCATCGCTGGGCATGCGCCAGTCGCCGCGCGGTGAGAGCGATACGCTACCCACCTTGGGCCCGTCGGGCAAGCAGGAACGCTTGAACTGCTGGGAGAAGAAGCGTTTTACAAACGTGCGTAACCATTTCTTGACCGTCGCGTTGTCATACTCGCCATTGAAGGCCTTGCGTGCCAGCAGGTAGAGCTTAGCGGGCGTGTAGCCGTAGCGCAGCATGTGGTACAGGAAGAAATCGTGCAGTTCGTAGGGACCCACGATGTCCTCGGTCACCTGCAGGATCGTGCCGTCCTTGGCGGCAGGGGTCAACTCGGGGCTGATGGGCGTGTCGAGCACATCGAGCAGGGTTTTGCTGATGGTTTCCCCTTCCTTCTTGCCGTCGTCCAGCGATGTGGCAAACCAGCGCACCAGGTGACGCACCAGCGTCTTGGGGATGCTCACGTTCACGTTGTACATCGACATGTGGTCACCGTTGTAGGTGGCCCAGCCCAGGGCCAACTCTGACAGGTCACCCGTGCCCAGCACGAGGCCGTTCACCTTGTTGGAGAAGTCCATCAGGATCTGGGTGCGCTCGCGTGCCTGGCTGTTCTCGTAGGTCACGTCATGGTTGTTGGCGTCATGGCCGATATCCTTGAAGTGCTGCTTGACTGCGTCGGCGATGCTGATTTCGTGCAGGGTGACGCCCAGCGAGCGCACCATGGCACATGCGTTGGTGTAAGTGCGGTCGGTGGTGCCGAAGCCCGGCATGGTGATGGCATGGATGTTCTTGCGGTCGAGGCCCATACGGTCATAGGCCCGCACGGCAACCAGCAGGGCCAGCGTCGAGTCCAGTCCGCCCGACACGCCCACGACTATCGTCTTGATGCCCGTGAAGTCCAGGCGTCGCATCAGTCCTTCGGTCTGGATGGCGATGATTTCCTCGCAACGTGCATTCAGGCGGTCATCCTCGGCGGGGACGAAGGGCAGGCGTCGCACGGGGCGCAGCAGTTCCTGCTTCTCGTAGTCGATGGGACCGTTCACAGTCATGAAGATGTGCTCAAACGGGGTGCCGAACTGCACCATGCTGTCAGCAAAACTGCCGTTCACGCGGCGCTCGTTCTCCAGGGCAGCAACGTCGATGTCGGCGATGGACATCTGTGGCTGGGTCGTAAACCGCTGTCCCTCGGCCAGCATCTTGCCGTTCTCGGCTATCACGGCGTTGCCGCCAAACACGAGGTCGGTTGTCGATTCGCCATAGCCGCAGGATGCATAGACATAGGCAGCGATGCAGTGGGCGCTCTGGTGCTTGATGAGGTCCATCAGGTAGGTGTGCTTGCCGATGAGTTCATTGCTAGCCGACAGGTTGACGATCACATTGGCGCCATTGATGGCGGCGATGCTGCTGGGCGGAGCGGGAACCCACAGGTCCTCGCAGATTTCCACCGCTACACGCGCCCGGCCGGCCTCAAATATCATGTGGGTGCCGAACGGCACATCCTCGCCGCCCACCATGATGCTGTCCTTGCCGGCAATGGCGGTGATGTTGCTCGTGGTGAACCAGCGCTTCTCGTAGAACTCCTTGTAGTTGGGGATATAGGTCTTGGGCACCACCCACATATCGCCGTGGTTGATGACCACGGCACAGTTGAACAGATGGCCGCTGCAACGCAGTGGAGCGCCCACGACAATCATGACCGGGATCTCTTTATAGTGCTCGCACAGGGTGACCAGTGCCTGCTCGGCGGCATCGAGCAGCAGTTCGTTGCCGAACAGGTCGGCACAGGTATATCCCGTGACGCACAACTCGGGCAGTGCCACCACGTGAGCTTGTGCCTTCACCGCCTTGTCGATACTCTCGATCATGTGAGCAAGATTGCCGTCAACATCGGCCACATTGACCTGTGGTACAACAGCTGCCACCCTTACTAGACCATAGTCGGTAACTGCCTGATTCTTCTTTGTTGCCATATCCTTCGCTATCGTTATCATTGGTTTAACCTGCAAAATTAAGCATTTATATGGAAAAAACGCAAATAATCGCCACAATTTCATCGCATCAGGAAAAAACGGTTTTGAACTCACTTTAGCCGTAAAAATAATCATTATTTGATGGATTAGTTGACTGTAATGTTGCAAAATTCAAATTTATTACATTATCTTTGTAAAAATTTTCAATCTCAAAATTATTATGCCTATGAATCACGCAATTTTTAATCCAAAACGACTGATGCTGGTGCTTGCATTGCTGCTTATACAGATGGTCTCCATGACTTCCTGTAGCGGCGATGAGCCCGACATGCTGGTGGGCTACTACCTGTCGGTTCAATACCACGAGGGCACCTTGGCCTCAAATGAAGGTGCTTTAGATGACATCATGGGCGATAGCGACGCCGGGAATATTATGATTACCACCATTCGTAATTTAAGGCAGGCGATACAAGACGCTTACCCGAGACCTTCCAAGAAAGGAAACGACGTGGCGGTGCTCACAGCCTGTGACAGTATCTACAGGGCTTACAAGAATATGTATGGCCAGCTGGAGCAGGGCACAATATGTGTCTTGCACCTGTGTCGCGCGAACATGAACGGAAAAATTGTGAGAGACAGCAGGACACTCACGGTTTATAGATTCGGGGCTTTGCCACCTAACTCAGATTTCCCGGAATAATTTTTTGTGGTTAGCTCTTGCAGGTTATGTTTTAATGTTCTACCTTTGCATCAACAATCAATTAACTCATAAAAAAGAAAGGGAAATACAATATGAAGAAAATTTTTACTCTGCTGTTTTGTGTCGCCGCAATGGCCTTTGCTGCCAGCGCTCAGGGCGACGATAACGTTGACAAGTGCATCAACATTGTGCTGGGCAATGAGCAGCCCACAACGACCATCAAGGCCGTCAACTATGACGTGAACCAGGATGGCGTTATTGACATTGAGGACGTGACCCTGATGATTCGGGTTAACTCCGAGGCCAGGGTTCAGAGTGCTCCTGCTCAGGAGGAGATCGATATCGACGGCCTCGTTAAGGAGGTGCTCCAGAGCAAGACTGGCGAGCCTAACATCAGCGATGTGAACAAGGCAATCGACCAGAACCTGAAACGCAAGTAATCAGGCATCAGCCTTTTACACTTGATGATATCCACCACAAGAGCATGGCTGCCCGGTGAGCCATTGGGCAACTTTGTTTTTGTGGTCTGATTATTATACACCCACAGCCATCATTGAACCTATCAAGAGAAGAAAGATGAAAAAATACTTCAATCCGTGTCGCATGCTGTTGCTCTCGGTGGCCTTTATTGCCATCAACATGAGTCTCGTTTCCTGTGGCGACGACGAGCCCGAGGCAGTCATTGACTACTATGTGAACGTCGAGGAGAAGTTTCTTGTAAACTCTTCGGTTGACCTCACCGACCGCTATTTCAGCCCCGACGCGCGCATGCGGGAAGCTATTCACAAGGCTTATCCCACCCCCGACGAGAAGGGCAACGACGCAGCGGTGATACAGGCCTGTGACAAGGAGTATGCCGAATATGTGGCAATGTACACCGGAGTAAACGGACATTTCACCTGCCTGCTCCATGTGATGCGTGCCAAGAAAGTCGGCACCATCGTCAAGCAGAGCGAGAAGATCAGGACCTATAGCTACGACATCAATCCAGTGGATGAGTCCGAGGGTGGCGATTGAGCCTCTCGGTGGGTCATTTCAACATTTCTATCAGCTTTTCCACTAGGCGGGGAAGGGCATGACTCTCGAGGTCGTGTTCTTCTACCCAGTAATATTCTGCGGGTAGCATGGGCCGTTGAGCGGGCTCAGCCAGGTAAAAATCGGCGAGCAGCACGCGGTGTGTGAGCACATGTTTCACGTCATGGGCCACCAGGGTGAGCGGGCAGCCCAGGTCGGGTAGGGGAGCACCTTCGATCAATAGGGGTTCCCATAGCCCCTGCCAGATGTCACCAGCCGGACGGCGCCGCAGTGCTATCTGCCCCTCATGCCGGATATAGATATATGCGAGACGGCGTTCCTTCACTTTCAGTTTCTTTTCCTTCACGGGCAACTGGTCGATGCGGCCCGTGCGCAAGGCCTCGCAGGTCAGTGCGACGGGGCAATCGATGCAACGCGGCGACCGTGGTGTGCACCAGGTGGCGCCGAAGTCCATCATAGCCTGATTAAAAGCCGAGGCTTCTCCCTTGGGCAGCAATTCCTGAGCCAGCGCCTCAAACGTGTGCTTGCCGCGTGTGGTGTTGATGGGCACGTCGATGCCGTAATGGCGCGCCAGCACGCGATAAACGTTGCCGTCAACGACAGCGGCATCTAGACCGAATGCCATCGATCCCACAGCGGCAGCGATATAGTCTCCCACTCCTTTCAGCGCATGTAGCCCCTCGATGGTGCGGGGAAAACCGCCCATCTCGACAATCTGCCGTGCGGCAGCGTGCATGTTGCGGGCGCGGCTGTAATAGCCTAGCCCCTGCCATTGCCTCAGCACCTCGTCCTCGTTGGCAGCAGCCAGTGACTCGACAGTGGGGAAACGTTCCATAAAGCGCAGCCAGTAGTCGCGTCCCTGTTCGATGCGTGTCTGCTGCAGGATGACCTCGCTCACCCAGATGCCGTAAGGGTCACCGATGCCACGCCACGGCAGTTCGCGCCCATACTGCGCAAACCACCTTAACAACGCCGCTGTAAACGATGATCGCTCCATATCGTATGATTTAATAACGGGACAGGGAAGTGCTGCTCATGTGCCCTTTTATTCCAGGGGGTGGATGTCCTTGAAGTTTTTCCAGTTCTTTGCGCTCTTGTAGGCGTTGATCGATGTGGCGGGGACGTAGAGGTTCACCTTGTTATTGCTCACGCCGTCCATTTTGGGAGGCAATATGGCATGGCACTCGATGCGTTCCAGCGACTTGCATTTCTCGGCCACTTTTTTACCTATTTCCTTGACGCTCTCGGGCAGGACTAGTGTGGTGATGGCGGTCTCGCGCAGGGCATGATCGCCGATACTGGTGACCCCGTTTCCCAAGTCGATCGCGGTCAGAGACGAGCACTCACGGAAAGCCTCCTTGCCCAGCATATTGCAGGCATCGGGAACGACGACGCTGGTCAGTCCCTTGCAGTTCTTGAAGACACGCTCGCCTAGCGTGGTCACGGTCTCCGGCAGGTCGATGGCCTTGAGGGCGCAACCCTCGAAGGCTTCCTTGCCAATGCCTGTCAGCATCGGCGGGAACGAGGCCTCGGCAAGGCTTTTGCACTGCTTGAATACACGTGGCAGCAGGACGATCACACCCGCTGGGATGTCAATGCTGTGCAGGCTGGAACAGTTCTCAAAGGCCGACTCGCCAATCATGGTCAGCCCCTCGGGAAACTCGATGCTCAACAGTTGGGCGCAGTCCATGAACGCTCCGGTGGGGATGGCGCTCAACCCCTCGGGCAGGACCACGTCGGTCACATGCGAGCTCTCGAAGGCGTACGAGCCCATGCGCTGGAGCGCGGCGGGCAGATTGATGCCGTTGAGGGCACTGCCGGCAAAGGCGCGGCTGGCGATCGTGGTCACGTCGTCAGGCACTGTGAATGTGCCCTTGCGCGCCATGGGACAGAACAGCAGGACAAGTCCCGTGTTGTCATACAGCACACCATCTTCGTAGGTATAGTAACGGCTGCCTTGCTCGACGGTGATTTCCTCGAGTTTTTTCATTGTGCCCAGGTCATCGTTGGTGATTTGGGTTGTCGCCGGGATATCAAGCACAGTGAGCTGCGTGCCCTCAAAGGCTTTGGCGCCCAGTGTCACCAGTTCAGGCGGCAGGGTCACATGCTTCAACCCGGTTCCCTTGAAGGCTTTGTCGCCAATCTCGGTCACACTGCGCGGGATGGAGATGCTGGTCAAGTCATCGCAGTCATAGAAACACTCACTGCCGATGCTCTGCAAGCCTTCGGGCAGCGTGATGTATTCGAGACGAGAGCAACCGCTGAAGGCGTTGCTGCCCAGCGAGCGTATTCCTGGCGGCATGATGACCTCCTCAAGGTGGCTGCAGCCGCGCAGGGCATCGCTGTCGATGCGTTTCAGGCGTTCGGGCAGCAGTATTGAGCGCAGGTGAGAGGCATGGGACAGGCAGTCGCCCAACACATCGCGGTCGCCATGGCCACCCAAGAGACCTCCTTTGTCCGAACTCATGATGCGGGCGCGTTCCAGTTCCAGGTCAATATAGTTATCCACCTTCTTGCCCCGGTTGTCCTCGCAGCGTGAGCGTTCGCACAACCGCTTGATGAACTTGAAGTCCTTGTAATCCATCGGCCCCTCAACATGCAGCAGGCGCACGCGGTCACACATTTCCTGGGTCATCTTCTCCTCGAGGGTGCCCGGGTTGCTCAGCCTGATTTCCACCACGTCACCGTAGGTGCTGGTGCGGCTGTAGCGCTCACGCACAGCCCGGCTGGTGCTTTTCCCATATTGCGCGGTGGCAGGAACAACAGTCAAGACGGCCAGCAACAATGCTGCCATCATTCTCAGTAAATGTCGGCTTGTCATCATTTCCTTTCTTTTTTACTTTTCTCTGCAAAAATAGGCAATCTCATTGACCGCCACAACATTTCCTCATTTTTTTCACATGATGATTTGTTTTTTTAGGAATTATCGGTAAAACTATGTTTTTTGATTGCTTTTTTCGCTAAAATCCAAAGAAAAGCAGTACATTTGCGACAATAACATAATTCTATTAACCTCTAAAAGAGTTTCACTATGACAAGACGACTACTCATGACCCTGTTAGGGTTGGCACTGCTATTCCCTGCGTTTGCTCAGGGCGACGGCAATAATGCGATTTTCACCAAGCCCAAGTTCAGCGGCTTTGCCATGGCGTCCTATCAGGTGACGTTCCAGGACGGTAACAACAGCAATTCGTTTGACCTGAGGCTCGTCAGGGCCGCGATTGAAGGCCGCATCCTGAACGACTTCCACTACAAGATTCAAGGCCAGATCAACGGCAACCCCTCGACGATGGGCAGCAGCCCGCGCCTGGTGGACTACTTCATGGAGTGGCAACGGTTTGAGTTCTTTGAGGTGCGGCTGGGCCAGTTCAAGCGCCCGTTCACCTACGAGAACCCGATGAACCCCATCGACCAGGGCTTTATGGGCTACTCGCAGCCCGTCAGCAAGTTGGCTGGTTTCAGCGACCGCGATGGCATGCATGCAAGCAACGGCCGCGACATCGGTCTCCAGTTCCAGGGTAACTTCCTCAAGAACAGCAGCGGGCGCAACCTGCTGCACTACCAG
>Ga0310694_10000809_pt1 | contig 39052 bp, 32 predicted proteins | sample 174DNAGHGhighgp2_FD_203884 | JGI IMG/M metagenome (GOLD analysis project Ga0310694, IMG submission 203884) | Sheep rumen microbial communities from Palmerston North, Manawatu-Wanganui, New Zealand - 1742 DNA GHGhigh gp2 (v2) (version 2) | ecosystem: Host-associated > Mammals > Digestive system... | reverse complement strand
CCTTTCCCTCGCTTTCATAGAGGTCGATGTCGAAGAGTCCTGTGAATTGGGTCTTTTCCATGAAGCGCCCCAGCACATCGGCTATCCCGGGGAGCTGGCTGATGGGGCGCACCCTTCCCGTGGCAGCCACTCCCTCCCTGTCGCTGTCCAATTGTATGAAGGCTGGCATGATGCTGCTGTTGCCGAATGCTACCCCCAGCACGGCATACTCTTTGGTGATGGGATGGTACTCTTCCACGAGGATGTCTTTCTTGTATTTGGCTATGGCTCGCAATGTCTCTTCCAACTGTTCCCTGTTGTCGCAGCGTTTGAGGAAGGGTTTCAGGGCTCCCGTGTAGCATTCCACTGGCTTGGTGAAGCATGGGTAGGTTATTCCTTCGGGGATGTAATGCCCTCCCTCTGCATATCGGCAAAGCCATCCTTCTGCCACGTTGGCACCGGCGGCACGAGCCAATTCTTTCTGGTGCATCTTGTCCATGATGCGGAGTATGGCGCCTTGCTGGTGATTGACATGGGGTGTGATGAAATGCGGGCTGAGGATGTCGAGGTGTGTATCGATAAGGGATGCCGTCCAGTCGTCGGTGGGGAGGATGAACATGGTCTTGCGCTTTCCCTTGTAACCCATGATGGTATCCATGATGAGTTGCCCATCGGGTTGGTGAGCCACCTTGGTCTCCACGACATATTTGCTGTAGATGTCGATGGGGGTGTCTTTCATCCATTTCAACTGTGTCTGCACCACCACCACGTCGCAGCCGGCCATGCCTGCCGCACGCACCATGCCAAGACGGGAGGCGTAGTTCTTGCCCATCACGATGGCCAGGGGTCGCTGGGGGGTGTTGTTGGGTGTTGTTTGTGACATATTCAGAATCTCCTGATTTGTCCGGGTTTCCAGATGGCTTTTGTCCTGAGTTTCCGCCAATGGAATCTCCACCAGCATTCCCATTTGCTGTAAGGGCAGCCGTTGAGCCATTTCGCCATCACGACGGAATAGTGGGGGCTTTTGTAAACCTCGAAGTCCACAAGGCGGAACCCATTCTTGATAAACACTTTCTGAATGTTTACGTTCTTTTCCGCCGTGTCCATGTCTATAAGGTTGAATCCGCAGCTTTTCAAGTGCTCTTCACGGAAATGGTATAGTTTGGAGTAGATGCCTTTTCCTCCGTATTCAGGCAGTATGCCATCGAGCAGCAGCGAAACCACTTTCTTCTTTGTCTTGTTGTACCATCGCTTGCATGTGATCACCCGGTAAGAGGCGGTTGCCACCACTTTCCGTCCTTCAAGTGCCACGAAGCAATGCCCTTTGTCGCCCAAGAGGCCTTCCAGCTGGTCACCGGGCAGGCCAGGGTATTTCATATGCATCCCCGCGTCGCGGTTTTCCTTGTGTGCAGCCCACAACACGTCGTGGATTTCGTCCCACGACACGTAGTCGGGCTTTTCCATTATTCTGATTTCCTCCATGGCATGAGTTTTTTGATGGTTCGTTTGAGGTGCATCTTTCTTTCAAGGCGCTTGAACCTTTTCCATGGCATGGGGTCTTTGTCGTCTTTGATGAAGCTGATGTCGGAGTCCAGGAATTGCCGGTATCTTCTCGTGTTGTAGTATCCTACATACCAGTTGTCGATGCAAGTGCGCTCGTTGACGAAGGTGGCGGCTTGTGTGATGCTTGTCTGCATGCCGTCGATGCTCTCGCCTCTGAAATGTTTCAGCATGATGAGGGGGAGGTTGACACCGCATTTCCATACGGCAGATGCGGAACCTCCGATGCGCAGGTTGAGTTCTCCGAAATACACCTTCCCCCCGCTGACGTAATAGTCGATGTCGAAAAGACCTACCAGCCCCACTTCCTTTACAAATTGGGAGAAACGGTCGATTAGGTCTTCGTGCCCGTCGATGGGAGTGACCTTCCCTTGGATGGCCACCCCTTTCCCGCTGCCTTCCGACATCTGGAGGATTTCAATGATGCCAGGTATGATGACGCGGTCGCCGTCGGAGAACCCCACGACGGCATATTCCCTCTCTATTTCCTTGTATTCCTCCACCATGATGTTGGCGTTGGGGACGATGGTGGTGAGGTGTTCAAGGCCTTGGCGCAATTCCTCCTCGTTTTCGCAGTGATGGAGCGTGTGCTTGTAGCCTGGGGCGTATGCCCGTGTCTTGGTGAAACACGGATAGGTCAGGTCGGAGGGAATCTCGTATTGTCGCTCCACGATGTTTATCGTGCCTAGTGAGCGGGCGACGTTCAGTCCCAATTTCTGGGCAAGTGCCTTTTGCCTCTCCTTGTTCATCCATGCGGTGATGGCGCCTTGCTCGTGGTGTACATGGGGGATGTGGAAATAGTCGACGAGTTCGTCGTGATGCTTGTCCAGCATGGATACTGCTGAGTCGTTGTTGGGGATGACGAGTGCCTTCCCTTCCGAAGGCTTGCATTGGCTCAACAAGATGCTCGCTATGTCGTTCTGTTTGGTGCATCTGATGACCTTGCTGACATATTTGCTGTAGATGTCGAAAATGGGTGTCTTCTTGTTTTCTTGAACAATGATGACGATTTCGCATCCCATCTCTCCCAACGAGCGTATGAGAAAGAGGCGGGAGGTGTAGCCCCAACCGACAATGATGACTTTCTGTCTCATGAACGTGTCCGTTTTATTCGCTGCATCAATATCGAAGACTTCGCCCTTTCAAAAAGGTATTGGCACACATCCGTCTTTTGGTATATGAGCAAGAAGGTGACAGGCACGCTGACGAGGCAGACAAGGGCATGCAATACCAGGTCGACGATGGGCAGCCCCGTGACCATCACCCTGCAGAGCAGGTAGTCGGCGATACCCACCACGGCCAACAAGAGCATGTAGGTGAGGTTCTTCTTGTAATAGTAGGATGCAGGTTTGTATCCTTTGTAACTGTATTTGTGGATGATGAAGGGGTCGATGAGGAAGTTGGTAAGGACATCGGCTGTGATGGTGCCGATGATGACGCCGCAGATGCCAATGTGTTTACAGAGGACGATGGAGACTCCAAGGTTGATGACAATGCCCATGAGCGGCCGGTACCATGCTTGGCGGAAGGCGCCTGAGATGTTTCTTGCCTGACCAAGGTTGACTTTCAGCCCAAAGAAGAGGCTCTCTATTCCCAACAAGAGGGGCAGCGGCTGTGGAATGATGTATTCCTCGCCCACCCATAGGTCTATCAACTCGTTTGAACAGATGGCAATGCCCACGCAGGCAGTTCCTTTGAGCAAGATGGTGAGATAGTTCATCATTTCAAAGATGAAATAGTTCTTCTCTATGCTTTCCTTGGCATATGCATTGCCCATGCTCTCTTTTACACCACTGTGGAAATGCTTGACAAATTGGTTGATGGTCAGGTATATGAGAAAGTAGTTGGAATAGAGACCCACCCATCGAAGTCCAAGGAAATAGCTTATCACCAGGTTGTCCGTGGCCTTGAGCACCACGCCGTTCACCTTGTAGACCATCAGTGCTGCGCAGTCTTTCACAACGCCCCATTGTTCCTTGCGTGGCAGGCTTTCCTTCTCTTTCTTGAAAGCCCAAGGATACATCTTGGTGGCGATGATGGCGCATGTCCAGTTTTGGAAGATTCCCAGGATGATGACCACGCCGACATAAAGCATGAATTTTTCCGGTTTGCTTGAAATGAAGCCTAACGGACAAAGCAGGATGGCTATTTGAGTCCCCACGGTGATGACGTTGAAGATGAACCCCACCATGTTGAGGATGTATCTTTTCATGGCCGTCTTGATGATGACGGTGCGATAGGCGGAGAACAGGTAAGTGCTCACGCTCTGCATCAAGTAGAGGAAGAATACCAAGGGAGCGTTGATGCCCAATTCGTCCAATTTGTGGTAGTTCTTGATGAGCACGGGAAGTAGTGGTATCATCAAGATGCCAAGCAAAAGGAAAATGCACCCGATGGCTGCGTAGGCTCGTCTGAAAAATTTCACCAACATCTTGACGCGCCGCTCGTCTTTCAGTGCCATCGGCTTGTATAGCTTGAAGATGATGGCAGAGCCTAAGCCCAATTCGGAAAGGGAGAGCAGGGTGAGTATGTTGCTGAACAAGCCGCCAATACCCAGGTATTCGGCTCCCAGCACATAGATGAACACCGTGCGGGAGGCGAAGCGCAACAAGGTGAGGGTGACTTGTCCAAACAAGCCCGTCGCCATATTGAGCAAGGAATTTTTTGTCCTGGAATATTCTTTTACTTGCATGATGAAATGAGAGGTTTTCCTTCTATTTCCCCAATCTTCCTTTGTGCCTTTTCCTAGGGGTGATAAAAAGAAAAAAACGGGGACAAATGCCGCTTGGCAGCTGCCTCCCGCTTGGATGAGTTCACGCCGTGATGTCTCTATGCGGCCTCTTCCCCATGATAAGTGTCATGAAGTCAGCGGTTTTGGTCGTTGATGTACCATTGGCGCAAGCGGCGAACCCCCTCGTCTATTTCCACCTTGTGATGCCAGCCAAGGCGATGGATCTTGCTGACATCGGTGAGTTTGCGTGGTGTGCCGTCGGGTTTGGTGGCATCCCAACGCAGCTCTCCCTTGAACCCCGTGGCTTCCACCACCTTGGTGGCCAACTCGCGAATGGTCAGTTCCTTGCCTGAGCCAATGTTGATGTGACAGTTGCGAATCTCTGTCGACTGAGGGTCGTAAGTGTCGGAAAAATTGACATTGAGCAGCACATATGCACTGGCATCTGCCATATCCTCGCTCCATAGGAATTCGCGAAGCGGAGAGCCTGTCCCCCATAGCGTGACCGCTTCGGGGGTGATGCCGTATTTGCCCAGGATGGCAAGCACCTCTTCCTTTGTGCAGCTGCCGTCCACACCTTCCACAGGGCGCTGGTCAAGGTCTTTCCTCACGGCCGACCAGTTGTCTTCGTTGAGGCATTTTGCAAGGTGCACCTTGCGAATCATTGCCGGCAGCACATGGCTCCTCTCCAGATGGAAATTGTCGTTGGGGCCGTATAGGTTGGTGGGCATGACGGCAACGTAGTTGCAACCATATTGGATGGCGAAACTCTCGCACATCTTCAAACCGGCAATCTTGGCTATGGCGTATGGCTCGTTGGTGTATTCCAACTCGGAAGTGAGCAATGCCTCTTCTGTAATAGGTTGGGGAGCCATGCGTGGATAGATGCAGGTGGAGCCGAGGAAGAGCAATTTGCTGACATCATGCCGGAAACTCTCTCCTATGACGTTTTGCTGTATCTGGAGGTTTTGGTAGATGAAGTCGGCGCGGTATTTCAAGTTGGCCATGATGCCTCCCACATGGGCGGCAGCCAGTACGACGGCGTCGGGGCGCTCTGCATCGAAGAATTGCTTCACCGCCGTTGCATCGAGCAAGTCGAGTTCCTTGTGGGTCCTGCCAACCAAGTTGGTGTAGCCGCGGGAGAGGAGGTTGGACCAGATGGCGGAGCCTACGAGCCCCCTGTGCCCTGCAACATAGATTTTAGAGTTCTTGTCAAGTGCCATGTCTATGAGTCTTTCTTATTTCTTGTATAGTTTTTTCACAAATGCCATATCGTGGTCGACCATGATTCTCACCAATTTATGGAAGGGTGTCTTGCAAGGATTCCATCCAAGTTGTTCGCGGGCTTTTGACGGGTCGCCCAACAATTGGTCCACCTCTGCCGGGCGGAAGTACTTGGGATCCACCTCCACGATGACACGACCGGTTGCGGCGTCGATGCCTTTTTCCTCCACTCCCTCGCCTTCCCAAGACAGTTGGATGCCCACTGCCTCGAAGGCGAGTGTGGCAAACTCCCTTACGGTGTGGTATTCTCCGGTGGCGATGACGAAATCGTCGGGTTCTGGTTGTTGCAGGATGAGCCACATGCACTCCACGTAGTCACGGGCGTACCCCCAGTCGCGAAGGGAGTTGAGGTTGCCCAGGTATAGTTTGTCCTGGTATCCTTGAGCGATGCGTGCGGCAGCCAGTGTAATCTTGCGCGTGACGAAGTTTTCACCCCTGCGCTCGCTCTCATGGTTGAAGAGGATGCCGTTGCAACAGTACATGCCATAGCTCTCCCGGTAGTTCTTCATGATCCAGTAGCCATAGAGCTTCGCCACGGCATAGGGTGAGCGAGGGTAGAAAGGCGTCGTCTCTTTTTGAGGCACTTCCTGAACCTTCCCATACAACTCGGAAGTGGATGCCTGGTAGATGCGGCATTCCTTTTCCAGTCCGCAGATGCGCACTGCCTCAAGGAGGCGCAGCACGCCTACGGCATCCGTGTCGGCGGTGTATTCTGGCACATCGAATGACACTTTCACGTGGCTTTGGGCTGCGAGGTTGTAGATTTCGGTGGGTTTCACTTCGCCGATGATGCGAATGAGCGAGGAGGAGTCGGTCATGTCGGCCCAATGCAGCTCCACAAGACGTTGCTTCTTCATGTCTCTCACCCATTCGTCGAGATAGAGATGCTCTATCCTTCCGGTGTTGAACGATGAGGAACGGCGAAGCAGGCCGTGCACCTCATAGCCTTTCTCGATAAGGAATTCGGCAAGATATGAACCATCCTGGCCGGTGATGCCAGTGATGAGGGCGGTCTTTCTTGATATGCTTGTCATGATTGTTCGGTGAATTGTTTGATCTTTTGCTCTTCACTGAGTTTGCAGATGAGCAAGGTGTTGTCTTTCTCGGCTATGATGTATCCGTCAAGGCCTTGCACCACCACTTTACGCTCTTCCGTGGTGTGGATGATGCAGTTGTGAGTGTCGAAAAGCGAGATGTTGTTGCCGATCATGCAGTTGCCATAGATGTCCTTGGCTGTCTGGGCCATCAGCGACCCCCAAGTGCCAAGGTCGCTCCAACCAAAGTCGGCAGGGCAGACGAAAATCTCTGAGGCTTTCTCCATGATGGCATAGTCTACGGAGATGCTTTCGCATTCAGGATAGTGCTTGTCTATCATGGGCTGTTCTGCTTCCGTTCCATATATCGGAAGCATGTTCTCGAAGAGTTTGGACATCGCAGGCTTGTATACACGGAATGCGTTGACGATGGTGCTGACACTCCAGATGAAAATGCCCGCGTTCCAGAAATAACTCTTGTTGCGGATGTATTTCTCGGCCGTGGCGGCATCGGGCTTCTCACGGAAGGAGTCGACACGGAATATTTCCTTGTTGCGTGCGGAACTCGTTGTGAGGTCGGCTTGTATGTATCCGTATCCGGTCTCAGGGCGAGTGGGTTTCATGCCGAGAGTGATGATGGAGTCGGTCTCACTGGTGAATTTCATACATGATGTGATGACCCTTCTGAATTCGCTGCTGTTGGTCACCACATGGTCGCTTGGAGTCACGACAACGTTTGCTTTCGGGTCTTCTTTCTTGATGCGCCAACTGACATAGGCGATGCACGGTGCGGTGTTGCGGCGGCATGGCTCCAGCAAGATGTGGTTGATGGGTACTTCAGGCAATTGCTCATGCACGATATCGGCATATTTCGCGTTGGTGACAATCCATACGTTGGAGGGGTCGCAAACACCCTCGAAACGGTCGTAGGTGAGTTGGAGCAATGTGCGCCCCACACCAAGCACGTCGATGAACTGCTTGGGCCTTTCTTCCGTGCTCATGGGCCAGAAACGGCTGCCGATGCCGCCTGCCATGATGACAAGGTGATTTCTTGATGATGCCATGGTTCTCGCTTTTTGTATGTTGTGACAGAGGACGAAATGCTCACACAGGTGAGGTTAGTCGTCCATATGATGGTCTCTCCAACTGAGTTTCAAGTCGTGCAAAGGACGCCAAATGCTCTCGCTTGGATAGTGGTCGAGTACACGTAGGTTGTATTTCTCATAGATGAGGAACCTTTTGAAGTGCCCTTTGGCGGTTTTAAGTGCGGCCTTGCGGGTTTCTGCTTTACCGAAATTACCCATCAGCAACACTTCTTTGAACAGGAACTCTCCTTCCTTCTTGTTAGGTTCAAACAGGATGTATTCATCTTCCAACCCGAAGATGTCATGCATGATGTACATGATGGCGCTGGTGAAATTGACCATCCTGAATTTCTTGACCAGTCTGACGAATTCCTTCTTCTCATTTTCGCCCATCCCTTCTGCCTTGCATTTCTTCAGCAGGTAGTAATAGTCGATGACTTGACGCAAGCCAATGCCGTTGCCATGCACGTGGCGGTACATGTGCATCAATTGGTATAGGGCGTTGAATTCGTTTGAAGGGACGAAGAACTTGAATTTTCCATCGGCGGTGCTGGCTTCATTGCCAAATTGTGCATCCTTCACCTCGTCGAAATATTTCCTCAGTTTCCTGTCCACGAATGGATTGAGCATGTAGGACGGTCGGAAATGCACCTCCACCTTGACATCGGAGAACATGGGGAAGTCGACGTGGAGGTTGGTTGGTTTCCTTTGATAGTATTTGGTGGTGAAATCCAATATCTTTTCCCTGCCTCCGTCAAGCCAGATGTCGACGTCGCCCGGAACACGCAGATAAGGATTGGGATACATCAAGGCATTTCCTTGACCTTTTAGAATGCAGTTGGGAAAACCATTCTCAAAAAACCATTCAGAAGCTTTCTCTGCACGTTTGAAAATCATCTCGTTGAGCTTTTTCAAGATATGCGTCTCAAACACCCATTCCATGACATCGTCTTCAGACGGCTTGTTGCCAAGGAAGTGTTCTGGACGCACATTCTCGTCTTGTGCGAGCACCATCCTCGCAAAAACACCTTGTATGGTTTGTTTCTTGCCGAATGCGAGCAATTCTCTCCAATTGATGTCTTTGACACTTTCCGGCATGTCTTTTCCGCTCAGGCAGAACCTCAGGAACTCTATGTATTTCTTATCTTCCATTTATGATGGTTTGTTATAATAATCAAATATGTATATGGTTTTATTGCAGGATATGGTCGTCCACCACATGCCGGCATCAAAGCCCGCTTGCAATTTTCAAGTATTTATTCTGCTTCTCTATGAAAAGCATGACAGTGGATATGGCAATGGCGGTCAAGAAGCATATCACGAGATTGATGACAGGTATGTGAATCCCGCCATAGTAGGATATATAGTAGGTGACATGATAGGCGACAAACATGATCAACATCTGATTGAGATAATACTGAAGCGAGTATTTCCCAAAATAACAAAAAATCTTCTTCGCCAATGGCATGTACTGACTGATTTTTATGGAAAATCCCCAAACATACAAGACGCTGACAGGGATGTAGGCAAATCGGATAGCCTCCTTGCTGTGCTTCCCAAAATGGAAAATAGTTATGGCGAGCACGAAGAGAGCAGCTATCAAAAGCCAGGATGATAGGTATTTCTTGATGTCAACATAATACAACTTCATCAAGTATCCGATGTAGACATAGGGGAAAAACATGACGAATCTGTTCACATGAAGAACCTTGCATTTATAGAGTGGTGTGAATGATAACAAGATAATAAGGATAAACAAGGGAATGCCGTATTTTTGCCTTCCATTCACGCATTTCATCACTAAGAGAATCAAGAACAGGGCGTGTAGAAACCAATATTGCTGCCCGTTGATGAGTACCACGAATATGTTATCATCTCTATGTGATATGGTGTATGCATTGAAAAAATGTCTTAATGCGACATTCACGCAGCAAAAGACGATATATGGGACAAGTATCCTTTTGAATTTTTTCTTAAGAAACTCAGGCCATGAGTCTTTCAGGGAAAACAAGAATCCTGATACAAAGAAGAACAATCCCATATTGAAGTTTTCAATAAAATTCTGAACATCTTCAGAAAAACAGTCTTGGATATTAATGGGGGCTTTTGCAAAAGAGTGAACGTAAAACACTGTTAGTATGGCGATTCCCTTGATGATGTCCAATTCATCATAGTATGGCTTTGTTCTTACTTTCTGTTCCATTATGAAATATAAATTCTATGAAAAGTCAATTCATAGTTCGATGAAATATGGCCAGGTGTTGATTTGCAGGTTTTAGTTTCAAGTGGGTTCTCAGAATAAATGACCCCCACCTTTAATGTTTTAGGATTTTACTGAAAGTCAAGAAGATGATTTTGAAATACTCGGTGAGAGTGGGATTGTTGATGTATTTCATGTTGAACTCGATTTTCTTGGGCATTATTTCCTCTATGTACATCAGCTCTGGGTCGCTTGAACGTCCCAGGATTTCGTTCTCGTCGGAGAATTCTATGGAGGCATAGTCGGTGATGCCAGGACGAACGCTCAGCACAACACGCTGCTCCGGCGTGTAAAGCCTCACATATTTCTCCACTTCGGGGCGAGGACCCACAAGGCTCATGTCGCCGATGATCACATTCCACAACTGAGGCAATTCGTCCAACTTGTATTTCCTCAGATAATAACCTTCCTTGGTGATTCTTGTGTCGTGACCTCCTACGGTGATGAGGGTGTCGCGGTCGGAGCCGGTCCGCATGGTGCGGAACTTGTACAGATTGAATGCCCTGCCATCCTTGCCTATGCGTTTCTGGGAATAGAATCCCGGTCCCTTGCTGCCGCATCTGATGATGACATAGATGAAAAGGAGCAGCGGGGAGAAGAGGATCAGTCCCAGACCGGAAAGCAGGATGTCGAAAAATCGCTTCATCGGCTAGTGCTGGCACATGTCTTCTCATATGCCTTCTTCACAGCCTTGATGACGATGTCCACTTTCTCGTCGTCAAGTTGAGGGTACACGGGCAGGGAGATTTCGTGCTCGAAATGCTGGTATGCTTTTGGATAGTCGGCGATGTCGTAACCCAGTTCCTTGTAATAGGTGAGAAGAGGAAGTGGAACGAAATGCACGTTCACAGCCACTTCGTTGCGTGCCACTTCGCTGATGATGGCATCCCGTTGTGTTTCGGTGGCTCCTTTCACGCGTAATGGGTATATGTGGTATGAACACTCGAAAGTGCTGCTTTTCGATGGGGGGAGTATGGCCCAGTTGCAAGAGGCGAAGGCTTCATCATAGCGATTGAAGATGCGTTTGCGCTCGGCAAGGAGTTTGTCGTATTGCCTGATTTGAGCCAGGCCTATGGCGGCGTTGATGTCGGCCATGTTGGCTTTCATCCCTTTTCCCACGATGTCGTAGCGCCAACCGCCTGCCTGGCTCTTGGTGAAGGCATCCTTGGTCTGGCAGTTGAGTGTCATCAGTCTCATTTGCTTGTAAAGTTGCTCGTTGTCGAAAGGCTCGGGCAGGTTGAAGCAAATCATTCCTCCTTCAGCCGTGGTGATGTTCTTCACCGCGTGAAGGGAGAAAACGTTGATGTCGCTTTCGCTTCCTGTGTGGCGTCCGTTGATCCATGCTCCCAGTGAATGGGCGGAGTCGCTGAGCACCAGTATGCGTCCCAGTCGTGATTGGACTTCATTCTCGGGTGTGTACATCTGGCATATGGAAGGCTCTTTCACCAGCGACATGATGGCTGGGTAGTCGCATGGGTATCCACCGATGTCGACGGGGATGATGGCTTTTGTCTTTGGCGTGATGGCTTTGCGGATGGCATCTACGGAGATGTTGAAGTCCTCGCCAGAGTCAACCATCACCACCTTTCCGCCCGCCCACATCACAGCCATGGCAGTGGCGCAGTAGGTGTATGCTGGTATGATGACTTCGTCGTCGGCTTTCAGTCCCAACCACCTCAGCATCATGATGGCTCCTGACGTCCAGGAGTTGACGCCAAGTGCGGCCTTGGTGCCAGTTAGTTTCATTACTTCGCTTTCGAGTGCTTTTACCTTTGGACCGGTGGTGATCCATCCTGAGCGGAGCGAATCAACCACTTCGTTGACAACACTGTCGTCGACGTATGGGGGAGAGAAGGGTATCTTCATTCTGTTATGGTTATGCTTGTTTATGATTTTTATCTTATACAAATGGTTTCCCCTATGCGAGGGAGGTCCCCCGCTGAGGCATGGCTCACTCCACCCTTTCCCATTCCGGGGCGAGGATGTCGATGTCGCATTTGCGCCAAAGCCATGTGGCTGGTGCATAGATGTGCTCTGCGCGCTGGTTGAGAAAGGCTCCCCACCAACTGAAAGTGCTGTTGGCTATCACCAGTTGGCGGCAATGGGTCATGAGAAACATGTCCCAGCAACTGTCGGAGCCTTTGTTGCCATCCACAAAGACGATGTCTTGGCTATTGGCCATCTGCGGGATGTTTTCGCGGCACCATGCGATGTCGTTGGAGAAAACGAACAAGGTGTGCACACGCCCGTCTTTCGTCGCCTTGTCAATGGCTTTCTTGTAGTATCCGGGCGTGCAGATGCCGTTGAATTCCGGGGCATTCTTGTAGTCGCCACGTCTCACATGCAGGCCGATGCTGTCGCTTTGCTCTATGAGGGCGGTCATCTCCGCGTTATATGCATTGGGACGAGGCGGGGTGAATAGCTGGTGCAGCAGTGGCTTCATCCCGGTGTAATAGGAATGGCTTTGCCAGTAGCCCTCATAATAGCAGTCGCCCGGGCGCAGCACGTCGTCGTTCCTGGTGAAGTTCTCGCTCAGTGGCTCCACATATTCCGTGGAGAGGCGTGGAAGGAAACGGCGTGCCACACGGGAGAGCACGTAGTTGGGAATGTATCTTGTCACTTTGCGAAGGTCCGACTTGGTGGCTACGGGGAGGGTCGCATTGGAAAAGACAAGGTTGAGCTCATACCCGTTGTGGAGATTGACAGATCCGAATTTCTTGAAAAACAATGTGTTGTAGTGGTGGGTGTCCACCATCACCTTGTCATCGGGGAAATGCTGCTGAAGCATCATCGCAAAGGCATACTGGAACATTTGGTTGCCCAGGCCACCTGCCATGTTGACTATCTTCATGCTTTGGGACATTTCCTTCGGGGTTATTCAAATAGTCTGGTGAAACTGTTCTTGTCGAAGAGGTCGTAGTTGTTGTGGATGTCTGTCAGACGTGCGGCATCCAGCATGCATCGAGCCAATTCTTCGGGCGATTCCGTGGCGCAGTAATAGCCATTGACACCTGGTTTCACCAATTTCTTGATGATTGGGACACAGGTGGTGCATGCGATGGGCTTGTTGAAACACATTGCTTCAAGCAGCACGTTGGGGAATCCCTCCATGCGGGAAGACAGGACGAAGACGTCGCAGTGTTTCATATAAGGATAGGGATTCTCCTTGAATCCTACGATGTTGATGCTCTCGTCGATGTCCAGATGTGAGAGTAGGTTGCGGGCGTAGTCGCTGTCGTTTCTACCCACGATGGTGAGGCGGGCCGTGGGGGTGTGTGCCTTGACTTTCTTGAATGCTTCCACCAAGGTCTCTATGCTCTTGGCGTAGGAGATGTTGCCTACGGTGAGGTAATGCGGGCCGGCACCTTCATAAGGACTGGGATGACCTTCCGCAGATGAGAGGATGTATGCCTTGTCGATGGGATTGTTGATGGTCAGCACCTTCTCCTCTGGCAAATGGTAATATTGGAGGATTTGGCTGCGCATCGTGTCGGTTTGGGCTATCACCTTCTTCGCGTATGGAAGAAGCCATCGGCTGACCACGTGGATGACCCTCCATTTCTGCCAGATGAACCCGCTGTAAAGCTTGTTCTTGGGCATGGTGGGCATTCTGACGATGACCGGAAGGCCCAGGTGCTTGCCTGTGAGCAGCGTGGCGATGGAGGTGTGCTCCGTGCTGGAGAAGAGTATGGCGTCTCTCCTGTTGGAAAATAGGCGCTTCAGTTTGGGAATGGCGTAGAGCACACGGCGGCAATGTAGGAATTCCACCTCGAATTCGGGTATCAGCCATGTGCGCATCTCTCCCTGCTCGCCGCCCAAGCATACGAATTTGACGACGTACCCCTCCTCCTTGAGGATCCGGGCCAGGGTGATGGCGACACGCTCGGCACCCCCGGCGCAAAGGTCGGGCAGAATGAAATAGCAGGTCATTTTATTTCAGGATATCGCTGTTTCATCTGCTGTATATGGAGGAAAAACACGATGAAATTAAAGAATGTACGCTTGGTGTAGTAGGAGACAGCCCCCCAGTCTGTGGTCAAAATAAGGAACATCCATACGAGAAAAAGCACGGCGGAAGGGTCTTTCTTCGCATATTTGAGTTCCTTGGTCAAAATGTAGGTGTGTATGCTGTAAAAGGAAATGAGAGCAAACAAGCCACCGCAGGCCGCCAACTCCGCGTAGTTGCAGTGCAGATATGTCCTGTGTGAACTACCTGCATTGGCAAGGATGAGCGGGGCATTGTTGATGCCAACACCCAGCAAGGGGGTCTTGAGGAATTGTTCCCAACCCACTTGCCTGTAATAGGCACGCAAAGAGGTGGAACTGTCCACTTCGCCTTCTCCCGTGAGGGAATTCACAAAACCCATCATTCGCTCGTAGGCTCCGTGGAACATACCTGTATTGGAAAGCAAGTCCAACAAGACCAATAAGACGAAGGCAATGAAGATGAAGCGTACAAAAGGAAGCAAGTTGTGGCGGGGGCCGGTGCGGGATTTGAACCAGAAAAGCAACAAAGGACCCATGATGGCCATGAAGATGGCCTTTCGGCTCTGGGTCGCGCCAATGATGATGATGGCGAAGATGATGAATACGATATCTTTCCGGCGTTTCTCAAAAAGATGCAGGTAAATATGAAACAACATCATCAACGCGGCCATCATTCCCAACACGTTCACGTTGATGAAAGAGTTGTTGATACGCATCGAGTCTTCAGACATGGAGAGGATGCGGCCGAAACCATAGAACAAAAAACTATAGAAAATCACAACATAACCTCCACACAACATGGTCTTTATCAGCGTGTTCACGTTGTTTCTCATCGGGGAGAATGCCGCATAGAACACGCTCATCACCATAAGGCTTTGAACAAGACCATTGGCTACGGTAAGCGTGTAATAACCATTGAGAGCCCAGAAGGTGGTGGCGTAGCAGTATAGTATGAATATGAGAAAGAACAGGTGATAAGGAGCAAAGCTGAACTTCAGGTTGTTGATGCCAATGACAAAAATAGCCAAACCTAATGCGATGGGAGCTCCTGCTGGCGTGTTCTCTAATATGAACAAGTCCACATACAAGCAAAAGGTGGCTATGATGGTCGCCTTTTCTTTAAAACTATATTGGTTGAGCATAAATTGCTTGGTTGATGCTTGGAATCGATTTGAAAACGGGGCTTTGGTTGATTGCACAATCTACCCACCTCGCCCATGAAACATAGGCGAAGAACAATCCGGTAAATCATGTCTATTGCCAAAACCGCCTCGGAGAGAGGATGCTCATTTACCTGCCAATCCTTTGGCTGTCATAAAGAACAAGGTTATCCAACAAGGTATCTTGGTCCACTCATTTCCAACTCTCGCAGTATCTGCAATCGACTCCTATTTTACAATATGGGTGCAAAGGTATAGAAAAAACATGAAAAGTCGAAGAAAAATGTGTTTTTTGTTCTATAACAGTTTTTTTTTTGCTCTTTTCTCCCAATATGACTTCATTGTGCTTCTTTGCATCCTTTTTCGTCGCTTTTAAACATCCCTGACAACCTTCGATTATATGAAAACCCTCCCATGGATGGTGAAAGATAAGGAAAGGTTGATAGTATTTTATCTTTTTCATTGATAATAACAGAATAATGGGTAACTTTGCACCCGCTATCGGCACCATGCATCCTGGAAAGGAAACGGCATGGATGGAAATGGCGTTTGAAGTCATCAATCAACAGAAAACCAATGATAAAGATAATTGTGGCAGGCGACTATGTGCCTACGGGAAGAGTGGGGAAACTGGTCGAAGAGAGGCAGTATGAACAGGTGTTTGGAGAGGTGCGGAAATTGTGTGAAAGCCATGATTTCAACCTTGTCAATTTCGAATGCGCCGTCTGGCCTCAAACGCCTTGTCCAATAGTCAAGAACGGGCCACACTTGGCTTGTCATGCCAATGGAGTGGAAATGCTGGCTTATGCTGGGTTCCATTGTGCATGCCTGGCCAACAATCATTTCTATGATTATGGCGATGACGGGGTAAGTTCCACCTTGGATGTCCTTGGCAAATACCATTTGGACCATGTGGGGGGAGGAGCCAACTTGAAGGAGGCCTCGTCAACCCTGTTCAAGAAGGTGAAAGGTGAGACTTTGGCTGTCATCAATTGCACGGAACATGAGTTCAGCATTGCCACCAACGTGTCGGGAGGTGCCAATCCACTCAACCCCATTGCACAGTATCATGCCATCAAGGAAGCAAGAGAGAAAGCCGACCATGTCTTGGTGATTGTCCACGGGGGCGTGGAAGGATATGGAATGCCTACTCCAAGAATGGTGGAAACCTATCGCTTTTTTGTTGACCTCGGGGCTGACGCCGTGGTCAATCATCATCAACATTGCTACAGCGGCTATGAAACATACAAAGGAAAACCTATCTTTTATGGTCTGGGGAACTTATGTATGGAAATGCCCAATAGCAGGATCAAGAAATGGGAAGAAGGTTATGCCGTGGGGCTTACTTTTGATGCTGGGAAGGTTGATTTCAAGATTTTTCCTTATGTGGAATGCAAGGAAACACCCGACATCCGTTTCATGGAAGGGGAGAAGTTGGGCTTGTTTGAAGAGAACCTCAAGCAAATCAATCAGGTGATAGCTTCACCTCAGGCGTTGGAGGAAGCGTATTTGAAATACTTGGAGAGGGTGGATGAGCTTTATCACGCTCTCTTCACTCCCTATGCTGGAAGATGGATGGAGGCTTTATGTGAGAAGAGGCTGCTCCCCACACTCTTCCCCAAGGCGAAATGGCCGAAGATGCTCAATTTGATAGAGTGCGAGTCGCATAGGGAAAAATTGACACACTTTATCAGGAACAGACTGAAAAAACAATAAGAGGAGTGTCCTTCACAGAAAAGGGTGGACTTGATGGGATTCGGCAAGAACCCCGTCACTGCCATGCCTATGTCAAATCAAGGCGTTTCAAAAGGTCGGGGGTCACCACGTGGCAGGTATCGTAATTCATGCATTCAGATTGGCAGGCCTTGCTCATCTCGATGACTTTCTCCGGGCTGAGGATGAGGCTTTCCATGGCGGCAGCCAACTTTTCCGCATTCCTGTTTTCCACGATGATTCCGGTCTCGCCATCTCTCACAATCTCGCTGTTCAGACTCCAGTCGGTGGCTATCACGGGAAGGCCGGCGATGAAGGCGTCGATGAATATCCCGGCGAATCCTTCGCCATAGAAGAACGTGGGGAACAACATGGCATCGTAGCTCGCCAGCACTTCATAATTGGATTTGTCGAGCAATTGAAGGAAACCTTTGTATTCCACATTGGGGAGTGCGTCGGTCTCTTGAGTGAAACGGTCTTTGTAGACATCGGCAATCGAACCGTAATAATCTATCGTGTAGGACGATGCATAACCCTTCTTGTTCAAAATGCCGGCGGCTTTGTTGATGTAGCTGCAACCCTTGTCTTCTGCTATCCGAGACAAGAACACAAACCTCACGGGGAGTGAGGCGTCGGTACGCTTCTTGGGAGGAACGAACTCTATGGGTTTGAAATTGGGAAGGGTCATCACGTTGCCAAGACCACATATGCGAAGCGTTTCTTCCATACGTTTGCCTTCAACGATGATGTGCTTCGCATTGGCATAGGGCTTGATGCTTAATACATTGCTTATCAGCAAGTTGGGGAAGTCACCACCCACTACCCAGTAAATGATGTCGGACACCCCCAGAAAGCGCATGGCTTTGAGCAGCTTGTAGGCTCCTGCAGAACTCGCAGAGATGATGAACTTGCTCTTTCTGTGAAGCATCATTTGCATGATGGCTGAAAGAGTTTTCCATAACGACTGCCTGCAGGCATTCGTGTCGATGACCCGGAGAGGAACAGACAACTTTTGAAGACGACGGGTGAGATGAAGGTTCTTCAGGCTGTCGCCACCTATCATGCCGCCTTCCTTGCCCAACGGACCTATGAAAAACACATGCTTGCTCATTGGGCCATCAGTTGAAGGTATGCATTCACGAATTTTTCGGAAGAGAATAATTCAAGGGCCCTCTTGCGGTTGCTCGAGCCAATGGCTTCCAACTGCTCTTTGCCAAGGTTGCAGAACATCTCTATCTTGTCTTTCATGTCTTCGACGCTTGACGGATCGAACACCAGGTTGCCCGAAGCTTCGCCCACGATGTAATTGTTGTCGCATACGTTGCCGCACAGCACAAGTATGCCGCAACTCATTGCTTCTCCAATCACGTTGGGAAAACCTTCATAAGTGGAAGGAAGGCAGAAACCGTCGTATTGGCTGTACAATTCTTCCACATGGGAGATGGGGGTGTGGATGTGAAGGATGTCACATACGCCAAGCGCCTCCATCTGACGCTTGCAACGGGAGAGGTAGGGCTCTGTAGGCTGACCATACCAATCGACCGTGAGCAAAAAGCCGTCGTCTCTCACTTTACGTAGCGCTTCAATGAAGCGCAGCATGTTTTTCTGAGGGGCAATCCTTGCCACCACCAACAAGCGCTTCTCGGTGGAGGATTTGTCGTGGTGAATAGGTTGGAATAGATTGGTGTCCAGATAGTTGTGTATGACGTGGGTCTTCTTTGCCAAATGGGGGACACGCTCTATTACAAAATCGTATTTCGAAGTGGAATTGCACACCACATGGTCGGAAGCACGATACAACTGGAAACGCAACCACTCTCGGAAACGTATCTTATGGGTGGCATTCCGCTCAGAGACAATCAGCAAGAAACGATGAAACAGGCGGAGGGTGCACAATATCATCGATGCCGACTCCGAGAAGGACACCACGCAATAGGGGGAATGTGATTTGATGGTCTTCCAGAATGCTGCTATCCTTGCCAACTTGCCTTGTGCCGACTTCAGAAACATATGCTCTATGCCCAACGAGTCCAAGGACTCTGCATAAAAGTCATCGGGATGATAAGTGACGAAAACGGGACGATAACCTCTGGCTTTCAGCAAGGAAGCCAAGGCAATGAGTTGCCTTTGTGCACCTCCCGCCTCAAGACTCTCGATGAAGCAAAGTATGGTCTTGCCCGTCGCCATATGGTATCCTTTAATGATTTCCCTTTGTTGATTGATGATGCTATGTGGATGTGTGGATGTCACCTGTCAAGGGTGTAAGAAAGAGACTTCCTGCCCAACAAACCCTTGAGATAACCTGTCCCATAGGCGAAATGGATGCATATGAATGTCAGTGGCACCAGAAGGAGCAAGCCTACCCTCTTGTGCTTGAACGTCTCTATGATGCCAATGATGAAAATGATGGCAAGATACAGCAACAGGATGGGGAACACCACATAGCGGACAACAGGGACGAAGATGCTCAACAACAATCCCAATATGACAAATGCGACAAAAGATGGCGGCGCGAACTGCCTGTATGATACGGCATTGCCAACCTTCTTGTTGACAAGGGGTTTCCAAAGACCATATTGATAGAACATCTTGATCATCCTGTCTATGCGGTCGCGGGCCATGTAGCGCATCTCCACTTCGGGTATCAAGAATATCTTGCCGCCTTGGCGGGTGATGCGCCCGTTCAGCTCCTCGTCCTCGTTGCGAAGCATGTCCTCGTCGAAAAGGCCGACCTTGTCGAAAACCTCTCTCTTGAAGCAACCAAATGGCACGGTGTCTGTCTCGGTGATGCTCTCGCAACCTATCTTGTGCAAGGATGGACCAGTACCGAAGGGATGGCTGGAGCAGATGGCGATGGCCAGGCATTGAGTGGAGTCGTTGGCAGGTGTGGTGATCCAAACTCCACCAACGTTCCAAGCATCCAGCTCCAACAGCTTGCCCACCAGTGTGGAAACATAGTGCGGGGGATAGATGCAGTGGCTGTCGGTTCTCACGATGATGTCGCCCTTGGCTGCCTTGATGCCCAAGTTGAGTGCGCAAGGCACGTTCTTCTTATGGTTCTCCAACAGTTTGATGCGCTGGTCCTCTTCGCACATGCGCCTGATGATGTCCGGTGTGCCATCAGTGCTCATGCCATCGACCACGAAAATCTCCATCTTGTCAGAAGGATAATCTTGCTTGGTCAACGACCTGAGGCAGTTTTCTATATGTTTTGCTTCATTGAGCACCGGTATCACAACCGACACGAAATGGGCATCTGATATGGGTTGCATATGTTTGCTTTGGTTTCAGTTAAAAACAAGGGTCACATGAATGTCAGTTGGCATGGGTGGCTTCTAATACCTCCATGGATGGAGTCCATGGCAACTTTTGTTGATGAAAGATGGCATCATCATGTCGTAGCGTATTCATCATGTGCTTTGTTTTTATGTTATGAAAGATAAATGCATTTCCAGTCTGTATAAATATCCGCAACTACTCAACTACTTGCAATCTGACAAGTAGAAGAATGAGGGCGTGGGGTGGTGTATTTCTACAAACTTCCTAATGATTTGCAAAATTAATGCTTTTTTGATTACAAAACAAGTTTTTTCGTGAAAATTCAACCGCACAGAGACAAAAAATGAAGGGCTTTCACTCTCTAGTGCATGACTCATGCCTCATTCCAACAACAAGCCGCGACCGTTGGGCTCATTGCCTTTGGCATTCCAACCGGTGATTTGCATGAGGGTGTAAATCATGTCGCCCGTGTTGAAAGGATGGTCGACGGAGTGCTCCAACTTCTCCACCTGCTCAGGGTGAGCAGCCCGGTAACGCTCTGGTATGTAGATGAAAAAGGGTATCTTGCAACAGACATCCCATGATGCTTGAACGGGCTCCCTGACGTGGCCGCAATAGTCCGGGTCGGTCTCATACAAGTCCAGGCCGTGGTCGGGAAAATAGAACACCAGTGCCTCCTTGTCCTCGTAGATGTCGAAGATGGAAGCCACCACATGGTCGTTGTAACGAGTGGCATTGTCGTATTGGGACATGTACACTCGTTGGTGCTCCTTGTAGTCGGGGTAGTCTTCGGGGTTGAAAAATTTCCATGCGGCAGGATAACGCCATTTGAAAGCCTCATGCTGACCCATCAGGTTGATGATGGTGATGGACGGGGTGGAGTCGTTGTCGGCTAATGTTCGGATGGTAGGGAGAAGTTCACTGTCCTGGTTGGTTTTTACCACATCCGTATGCTGGCAGGCAAACCATACGGTGTCGCACAGGGCGGCATATGTGGCCTGGGCATTCTCGTGGATGCCATGGCTTTTCTGGTTGGATATCCATCGTGTGGAATATTTCTGGCAGAAAACGTCGAAAAACGTGTCATGGTCATACCAGTCGGAATCGTTGCCATCACCAAAAGAGAATATGCTCTTGAAGGCTATGTGGGTGAAGGGGGCGGGAGCTGTGACATCTGAGAAGACAAGCATTTGTCCTTTGGATGCGAGTTCTGAAAGTTCCGGGTTGGTGGGGCGCTTGTATCCGTAGATGGAGGAATGTGACTTGGAGAAGGATTCGCCGATGATGATGACTATGTGGTCGGGATGCTCGCTTGTCGTCTCCGTCAATGGGAGGTCGTGGCGATGCTCTGCCACCTTGCCAAAAGGCTCATACATCCTCGCGATGACAACATATTTCAACGGTACGATGCGTGCACACCATTCGCGCATTTCACGTTTCAACGATGGGAAGCACAACACCGCCACTGCCAGGAACACGATGGAGCTCACGCGTGACACTTTCATCGAGGGCTGAAGCTTGGGGCGCTTGCATATGTAAAGAATGCAAACCAACAACATGGCGCCTGCCCACAGCAACACTTTCCATAAGGGGAAATAGAACTCGAAAAACTCAGACGCTTCTTCCTTGTTTGTGCCAAGTATCAGATAGAACGTGTCGATGGTCACAAATTGACAGTTGGCAAGGTAACTGCCGAAACTCAGGCCGAAGTCAAATAGCGTGAACGCAAAGAACATGTGCATCAGTATCTTGCCCCATTTGCCTATTTGAGAGGCGAGAAAGAAAAAGGCACCCATTACAAAAATGGTGTCTGTTATCAAATAGCCGTATTTCCTGTCGGAGCCAGACAATGCGAGGCTTGAAGGAAGTGCCACGGCTATGGCGATGACAAGCATCTGCCTCCAATTCTCACGAAAGAATAAGGCTAAACGGTCTAACATTTTTCTCATATCACTTGATTTTTTCGTGCAAAAGTACAAACTTTATTCATTTCCTCCAAATGTAGTCCTTGAATAAAGCAACCACACGATGTGGTAATGAAGGAGGGGTCAGGGTGCCCCGTCTTCCTTGAGATACCCCTCTTCGATGAGTTTTTCCATCAACAAACGAGTGTACGTGGCCGCACCGATGGCATTCAGGTGGTTGGTATCCCTGAAATACTTGGGGACGCCCACAAATCTTGGGTCATTGCTGAAGTCATAGAAAGGAATGTCATATCTTTTGCAGATGTCTATGGCAGGTGCAAATGCCTCCGTATTCATACCGTCGAAGATGGGGGAAGCCACAAAGACCAATTTCGTGGAACCCTTCTCTAGGATGAATTTCTCAAAATAATGCAACTTCAAAGAGTCAAAAGTCAAGGTGCGGGAAAACCTTGGCTTGTCATACACTTTCTTAGGCTTGATGGTCTTGTCTACAGGAATGAAACCATCGGACGTGGTTTCGGTGAATGGATGGACATAATCGGCTGCCAACTCTGTGAAAGAGGAATTATAGCGATACATCAGGCTGAGCATTTTCAATTTTTCCGTACTATCCACATCATGGAAGAGTGTCTTGATTTCCTCACGGTCATCATAAAACCTTCGCAAAAGGCCTAAATCTCTATGGTTGTCACGTGTAAAGAGGTCATATTGAGGTGAAATGTCGTAAATGACCAAACGGGGGTGGTAACGCTGGCTGATAAGTTTCCACCATGCGTAGAAAAGCAATATGCCATGGCCATCCTCTCCGCAATTGAAACAAGAGAGGCCTGTCGTTTCGGTCACTACCTTTGGGTCGTAATGAAAACGTGCCCTTGACGACCCCATGACCAACACGTCCTCGGTGATTTGGTTGGTGAGGTGATTACGATGAAACGTCATGCCTCCCTTGGGATGTACCGACAGATAATGGAGTGCCATGCCTGCCATGCGGTCGATGACAAACATGAATGCCAGGAAGAGAAGGGTCCTAATGATGAATTTCCGCATGTTATTAGAAATTAGCGTAAATGAACTGGTCGGCTCCAAAGACACCCGCCAGCAGAATGCTCGACAGCACGATGGCATAGGTGCCCCATCTGATGGCCACGTGGCGACTATTGAATGCACGGAAATTCGTAAATTCATCAGCCACATCCTTTATCAACAACAGGGTGATGGCAAAGAGAGAGAATGACACGCTGGGGATATCGATTGTCAAACCCAACGGTTGTGAGAAATCAAATATTTTCAAGGTCAATTTCCAAGCGTCTGAGAGTGTGGGCATGCGGAAGAAAATCCAGGTAAAGTTGATAAACAAAAAAGTGATGAGGATTTTCACTCCCTTGCCGAATGGACCATAATTACATTTTTGCTGCCCGAGCATCTTCTCCACCACTTGTGCCAGTCCGTGAAGCAAGCCCCATACGACAAATGTCCAGTTGGCGCCATGCCATATGCCGCTGACGAGGAAGGTGACGATGATGTTGAAATAGTTTCTGGCCTTGCTGCAACGACTGCCTCCCAATGGTATGTAAACATAGTCCTTCAGCCAGGTGCTAAGCGAAATGTGCCATCTCCTCCAAAAGTCAGTGACACTATAGGAGAAATAGGGCCTGCGGAAATTCTCGGACAAATCGAACCCCAGTGTCTTGCCCACTCCGATGGCCATCAATGAATAGCCGGCGAAATCGGTATAAATCTGGAATGTATAAAAAAGAACAGCCAAAGCACATGTGGAACCATTGTATGATGTGTAATGGTTTAAGATGAAGTTGACATATATCCCCGCTCGGTCGGCTACAACCACTTTCATGAACATGCCCCAAAGCAGCATCTTCATACCTTCCACGGCTTTGGGGTAGTCAAAATAAGGACGGAGGTTGCGTATTTGCGGAATCAGTGACGAGGCCTTGTTGATGGGGCCGGAGACAATGGATGGGAAGAAGGAAACGAAGAGAGCATAAGTGAGGAAGTTACGTTCCTCTTCTATTTTCCTGTAATACACATCAAACAAGTATCCCAATGCCTGGAAGGTGAAAAACGATATTCCTATTGGTACTGCCCAGTTGAGACCTGGCAAATGGCAATCGATGCCAAAGTGCATTAATGCCTTGGCGATGCTGTCATTGATGAAATTGAAATACTTGAAAAACAACAGGGGTGACAATGATAGCAGGGTGCCTGTAACAATGACGCGTTTGCGATGGCGGGAGTCCTTCAGCATGCGCGCCGTGTAATACGTGGATAGTGTGACTGCCAAAAGAATGAGAGCGTAAACAGGTTTCCAACATATGTAAAGTGCATAGCTCAATACTAGCAAGAATACATTTCGAGCCGTCTTCCAGCTTGCTGGAATGGCATAGTAGAGAAGGAAAAGAAACGGATAAATCAGTATGAACTGAAAAGAATTGAAAATCATGTCACGTCCTTGTTGAGCTTGCAAAATTAAACATTATACTTAAAACCTACAAGTTTTGATATTGTTTTTTTATGAAAACGCACCACGGGGAAGACAAATGAAACCTAACCTACATTGTTCACTCGAATTTCCAGTCAAACAGTGTAAATGATTCTTAAACACTCATCTTTCGAAAGAAATGGAGAGTGAGGTGTGAGGAGGGTTTTGTGAGACAGGAAAAGACGATGTGACCTAGGGAGAAAGCCAAAGGGGGAGTTGGGCGGGGATGTTGCACTCCGAGTGAATATCCCGGGGTGTGGACACGGTCTTTTGGCGAAGGTTGTTCATCAAATTTCAACCTTACAGGTCGAAGATAATGCAAATAATTCAAACTTCTAAGAAAATTCCGAAATTTCTGAAGTTAGGTGTCCAATTTGTAACCTGTTCTTTCATAAAGATTCCGTTTCGCTTTCTTCTATGCCAAGAGGACTTGTCCAACAGTCGGAGCGCATATCCCCTCCCCTCGAGGGGATGGGGTGGGGGCTTTGATTAAAAGTCGATACAACAAATTGGACACCCTTTTAAACAACTCTAAAAAATGATGTCAAATATAATAGTCCGCCGATTATTTGGTTGACTATTTAGCTGATCATCAGACATTTTGTGCGATTTGTTGATATTATTCAAGTGTGTAGAGCTAAGTTTGGAATTATTGTAGGATTTTTTATCACCAAAAAACATTTTTAACATAATAGAGTCCTTTTTAGAAAATAATAGAGTAACTTTGCATCCGCTAACTCACACCGTGCCAACTTTATAAAAGATCGGAGCGGCAAAAATGTGAGAGCACTACATTAAGGAAATGCGTCGCCGACGCTTTGTTTCTGTACATTTGATGCTTCCAAAGTCAAAAAACAAGTCTATAGCATTGCAGAGGTTAGTGCTACGCTTGGTTATATGCTGATTCCGTTGGTGTGAAGATGGCTGCTAATTGCCCTCATACCAAACTTTAGGGGTGTAGTATATTTGCCAATAGCATGGTCAATACTCCGAACGTTTCACTTGGTTAGCCTATGGAGGCTCTCAAAAAGGAGACAAGAAGAAGCCAGATACCCTGCTTTCCTTTTGTAGTTAACGGCACAACATTATAACTGTCTGATTCTGGGTATTTGACGGACACATAAACGAAATGGAATGAAAAAAACTGTTAATGTTTTGTGGACAGGTGGACTTGATAGTACATGTAGAATAGCAGAATTATCTAAACTAGATGTGATAATTCAGCCTTATTATATACTTGACCCAACAAGAGGGTCGATTAAAGAAGAATTGAAGGCGATTAAAACAATAACAAATATCATAAGAAATAATTCTGAAACAAAATGTGATTTGATGGATGTCTCCATAATCAATATGGAAATAATCCAAGATGACAATGAGATTACAAAAGCATGGGAATTTTTCAATCATAAGTATAAACTGGGAAGCCAGTATGATTGGTTGGCAAGGTTTGCAAAGCAAAATAATTTGGTTTTAGAAATAGGTATAGAAGGCAGTGAACGTAGTAAAGCTAGGAATACTATCACAGAGGAATGTGAATTAATCCTAGATAAGGCAGAAGGACTATCAGAATATAAGATAGTTGAAAACAAATCATCAAGAGAAGCGACTCTTTTGTTTGAAAATCTGCGTTTCCCTTCAACAGTATGGAATATGACTAAACTTGAAGAAATAGAAGAAATGAAAAACTTGAGAATGGGAAATATAATAATGAAGACATGGTTCTGTCATAATCCCATTTTTGGATTGACTTGCGGGCATTGTAATCCTTGTAAGGATGCCCTTAACGAAGGCCTGGCTTTTAGAGTTTCAAAGATTGGCTATTGTTTGGGAACCATCCGAAGATACACTTTTGATCCTATATCAAAAATTAAGGATATGATATCCACCAAATAAAAACTTCCGTGATTTATATTGGCTATGTTAGTCTATTTGACTGATTTTTCATAAGTGCAGATAGTAGAGGCACGGCAGGTCTCGCCTGTATCATATCAAACGTCATCTTCTTGCTCGTAGTCAGGGCGATTTTCAACAAGACGGCCTTTTGTTCCTCAACAGTCTTGTGGGAATAGTTCACGAAGCTGTTACAAACGAAATAGTTGTTGAGGTACTTGGTTGACACACCGTCGAAATTGGCCTCAAGACATTGTCTGGAATCCAGTTGAAGCCGATGCTGTCATAGATTGGTTTTGGTGTCTGCTGGGGTATGTCCAAAATCTATCAACTGTTGTCCGCCATAGGAACGAATCCACTCACTGGCTTTGATCTGAGTTGAAAAATGACCATATGCCCCTTTAACTCCTTTTTAACTCCCCTTTAACTCCTCTTTAACTCCTAAAAGATACTCCTCTTTAACTCCTAAAAGATACTCCCCTTTAAGATGAATCATATTGAACAGCATTGTGCGAAAAAAAACGCCCTCAACTTTGGTCATATATGAGGAAAATAGTAATTTTGCAGAAATTTTGACCATAGTCATCAGCCAATGAACATTTCATCGAGGAATTCCTTACAGATGCGTGGAGTGGCCATTTTGTTTGTTTGTCTCCACAATCTTTTCCATCTTGTATATAAAAGAATCAGAGAGTGTGAGTTCTCTTTCTACCCTGAAAGAGCAGCGAAAGCACTCTCTTTTGATTCTGAAACACCATGGGACATGTTTGCACACTTCTCTAACTATTGGGGATGGTATATCGTCACGACGTTCATCTTCCTCAGTGGGTATGGACTGGTGATGAAGTATGAGAAGAAAGGGAAACCCTTGAAGTGGAAGCCTTATTTTTGCAGGAATTATGTCAAGTTGTTGCTACTTATGTTCATTCCATGGGCATTATGCTTCCGTGACTTGTTCAAGCCAAGTGCGTTGCTGCAACTCACCTACACCATCAACATCATCAAGCCGGATTATATCATACCTGGGGTGTTCTGGTATTTCAGCCTCGCACTCCAACTCTACTTGCTTTATCTGTTTTTCTACCACCATCGGAGCAACAAGTGGCTTTTGTGGGCCTCTGTGCCCATGATTGTCATGATGGCTGTTTTTTCCTTGATGCCGACATCGATGCTTCAAATAAGGATGGGGCACAATTTCCCATATTGGCTTCCTGTGTTCCTGCTCGGGGTATGGTTTGCCAGGGGAGGAAATGACAGCGCATTCATGCGCATGGTGGAGCGGCATCGGTTCGTGGCCATCCTGACCTTCCTTGTCTTGTGGATTGTCGCTACCCTGATAAGGGTGTTATGGGCGTTGGCACCTTTGTTGGCCATCTTGCTACTCATCGCCATCTTCCACGAGCACAAAAGCCAAAAGGATTTGCCAAAGCCGTTGGCACTCGTCTCGAAAGGGTTTGGGAATGTCTTCGCGTGGCTGGGCGTGCTCTCGCCAGGCATTTTCGTGTGGCATCCGGTAGTCAGGATGTATTATGCCGTGGCGGTCGATGGAAGTACCGCCAACGCTTACAAGACCGGCAACCACGTCTTGGTGACTGTCATCTATCTGGCGATATCCATCCTGTTGGCAGTCATATTTGTTCCTCTGTATAAGAAGATTGTGCCAAAGGTGCTGGCTTGGCTGAAGTTGGATAAGGCATGAGCATCCTTACCTCTTGAACAGGCTGTTTTTCCTTGAAATACTCAAACAATGGTTTACAACTCGCTGCAATTCATCTTCATATATCCTTTCCTCTTCTTGTTCTACCATCTCATTCCAGGAAGGTTTGGCAAGGCCAGAAACTATTTCAACATCATCGTCACCTTCCTCGTGGCGGGATGCGATTTTCTCAAGAGCGACAACATAAGTCAGTTGAAGTGGATTCGGAACTGGTATGACAGGAAGGGTGCCGAGATTTTCCAGGATGTCGACCCCTCGGAGAAATACAAGATGATGTCATACACCTACAGGTACAATTATTCCCATTGATGCACACAAAACGACATGGCATGTATTTAAAAGTTTTGATTCTTGTCGATAATTAGGAGACATGATTTATTTTGCAGAATTACCTGGCGTTGCGTTTGGGTGAAGAGCATTTCAAAGATATAAGAAGACTTTGACATTATTAATTATTTGATATGATTCCCAGTGCGATACGTTATCAGTTGTCAAGAGTGGTGGGGCGATTGGCTCCGCTTTTCCCTGACGTTCCATACCTTCATTTATTTTATTATCTCAATATGGGTAAAAGGCTTGACTTGAGCAACCCAAAGACTTTCAGCGAGAAACTGCAATGGCTCAAGATCCATTATCGACAAGACAAGTTGACCATGCTCGTAGATAAACTTGCGGTGAAACCGTTTGTCGCTCGATTGATTGGAGAGGATATGGTTTGCCCCGTGCTTGCTGTATGGGACCGTGTGGAGGATATCGATTTGTCAAAGCTGCCTGACAAGTTCGTGTTGAAAACCACCCATAGTGGAGGCAATACAGGAGTTGTCGTTTGCAAGAACAAGCGTGATTTTGACTTTGGTGAAGCCAAGAAAAAGCTTGAAGAGGCCATGCGCACCAATGTGTACACTCGTTATAGGGAGTGGCCTTACAAGAACATTCCCAAACAGATTTTTGCAGAGAAGAATTTAGGTGACAATCTGGTGGATTACAAGTTCTACTGTTTCAATGGTGAAGCCGACTGCGTCTTGGTGTGTACCGGCAGGCAACAAGGCGATGTGAAATATTTTTTCCTTGACAGGGAATGGAATTTCTTGCCTTACAATGAGGATAGCATCAAGGCGCAAGACCAATTCCATCTGCAAAAACCGGATGCATTGGAGCATCTTTTCAGTCTGGCTGAAAAGATGTCTAAAGGTTTCCCCTTCGTGAGGATGGATTTCTTCATCGCTGAAGGAAAGGTGTATTTTTCGGAGTATACCTTTTTCCCTGCCAGTGGGCTCGATGCGAAGAAAACGGAGGAATTCGAGAGAAAGGCAGGAGAAAAAATCGACCTCTCCCTGGTCAAACAATGAAATGCATTTAGAAGGCCGGTATCACCTCTTCAGTATGAATCGCTTCACCATCACCTTGAAGGCTTGAGGCAAGGGAAGATATTTGAAGGAACTTAGCCAACTGCCATAGCAGGACAGCCCAAATTCCTTGACAAACTTGTCAAGGTCGGCGTCTTTGTCATAGCCCTTTCCATACAGGCTGTTGAGCACCTGGGTCACCTGTCGGCGAGCATACGGCTTGATTTCTGGATGGCGCTCGGCTATCTCTATCCTCAGCTGGTTGAGCAGGCAGATGCTGCGTATGGCATTGCCGCCAAGACGCACCTTCGATGACGATTGCATGTTTTGGAGATAATAATATACCGGTTTTTCCAAATGCACCACCTCCTTCACATGCTCCACGACCTGATAGAACAAATAGCCGTCCTCACCATTGGTGAAATGCTCCAAAGTCTTGTGTTCGAATGATTGCAAAATGTTGGTTTTGAACAACTTACCACAAAGATTGTGGTGGTATTCCGACAATAGGAGCGACTTGTAGACCGCAATGCTGTCGCTTCCGTATTTCAGACAAGACGTGCGGCGCACTTCCTTTCCTGTTTCGGGATAGAAGAGGATGAGTTCGCCGGAAACCACGTCGGCGGATGTGCGCAAGGCTTCTGCATACATGGCTTCCATGGCGTCGGAAGGCAGAAAGTCGTCACTATCCAAGAACATCAGGTATTCACCTTCTGCAACTGAATAGCCTGACTTCCGGGCTTGCATCAGTCCGCGGTTGACTTCGTGGGTCACTATCCTGAAACGGGGGTCCTTGTCGGCATAAGACTTCACCACCGTCATCGAACCGTCGGGAGAACAGTCGTCAACCACGATGACCTCAAAGTCCTGTATGGTCTGATGGAGGATGGATTCCAGGCACTTGCCGACATACTTCTCCACATTGTATACCGGGACGACAACGGAAATTTTTTTTCGCATGTCTCTTCTGTTTCTTCTTGTAAAAATGTTCTGGCCTCAAGTCTCCTTGGGACTTATGGACGTTTACTGTCCTTCAGGGGCTTTCCTTGCCTCTGGTGGTGTCTTGTACTTGATGATTTTGGCAGGGACTCCACCGACGATGACATTATCGGGGATGTCCTTGGTCACTACGCCATTGGCGGCGACAAACACGTTGTTTCCTATGTGCAATTTGCCAAATGCCTTGGCGCCGGGGCCGAAGGCGACATGGTCGCCAATAAAGGGCCTGCAGTCTTCCTCACCCTTTCTGCCCACCACTACGCCGCAGTTGAAACCGCAGTAATTCCCTACTTTGTTGGCTGCAACCCTTACTCCGCCGCCACCGGAAATGTGCATGATGCGTAGGCCATATCCACATGTGTTGGGCTTTACCCAGATGCTGTATTTCGCTCCCATCCTGGTGAGTTTCAGCCTATAATACCAATACATCACACGATGGTAGAAATTGTCGGAATTGTTGACATGATATTCGTAATATCTCATGCAGCGGATGAACCTGAAGGGGCGGATGTTCTCACCCCCTAGCAACACGTGAAGCAAGTATCCCCAATAAGAGCCAATGTCGTTGCGCTTGGCATCTTCACGGATGTAGAATTTCAGATCTTCTCTCGTCTTTATCATTATGTATGGTTTTTATGGCGTTGATGGATAGGGAAATGCACTAGTGTGCCTTGCATGTGTGACTGCTCTATAAGACATGAAACTTGAAGTTCACTTTCTTGGCTTTCCCCTTCTTCAGTTTCACGGTGCGGCTTATGCCCTGGCAAGTCACTGTCATCTTGCACGTTGTCTTGCTGGTGAGAACGGCTTCCGTCTGGCGGCCTCTGTCGCGCCAGGTGATGTCGAGCGTGACACCGCCTCGGGCGCAGATGCCTTTTACCGACCCCTCGGACCATTGGTCGGGGAGGGCGGGAAGCAGTTCCAAGGTCTTGCCGTCGCTTTGAAGCAGCATCTCGCACACGCCCGCCGTGCCGCCGAAATTGCCATCAATCTGGAAGGGTGGGTGGGCGTCGAACAAGTTGGGATAGGTGCCGCCTGAGCGACGGCGGTCGGGGCCTTTGTATTCGTCGGGTGATACGTAGGTGAGCAGTTTCTGGTAGATGTGGTAGGCCTGCCGGGCGTCGTGGAGGCGTGCCCATAGGTTGATGCGCCAGCCGGTGCTCCACCCCGTGGTCTTGTCGCCTTTGATTTCCAGGCTGCGGCGGGCTGCCTTGGCCAGTTCAGGGGTGCTTTTGAGGTTGATGTGATGCCCAGGGTAGAGGCCTATGAGGTGCGACTGATGACGGTGCTGGGGGTCCCAGTCGTCCCAGTCGTAATACCATTCGTTGATGTCGCCGTCGTGCCCTATGGTGTAGGGGTGGAGGCGTGAGAGGCTCTGCTCCACCTCGTCGAGGAACGTCTTGTTGTCGCCCACGATGCGGCCGGCGGCCAGCGTGTTGGCAAACAACTCGCGGATGATGGCCAGGTCGGCGGCACCACCGTAGCAGGTCGTGCCGTGGTAGCCTTCCGTGGTCTTGTACTCGTTTTCGGGCGACGTGCTGGGGGCGGTGAACAACTCGCCTTTCTCTTTCGGGTTCTCCACGAGCCAGTCGAGGCAGAACTCGCTCGCTCCTTTCAGCAATGGATAGGCGGTGTCACGAAGGAATGCTTTGTCTTGCGTGAACTGATAATGCTCCCACAACGCCTGTGAGAGCCATGCGCCGCCGAGGTTCCAGTTGCTCCACTCCGGACTTTCGCGTTTCTCGCCCACGGGGTTGGCCATGGCCCAGATGTCGCTGTTGTGACTGGAGCACCATCCGCGGTTGATGCCGTAGTAGTTGCGTGCCACATGGCGGCCGTTGGCAGAAAGTGAGTTCATGAAGCCCCATAGTGGAGTGGCCATCTCGCTGAGGTTGGCCACTTCGGCAGGCCAGTAGTTCTCTTCCAGGTTGATGTTCACCGTGTAGTTGCCGCGCCATGGTGAGAAGCGTTGGTGCGCCCACAACCCTTGGAGGTTGGCAGGGACTGATGGCGTGCGCGAGCATGAGATGAGGAGGTAGCGCCCGTATTGGAAGTAAAGGGTTTCCAGGTAGCGGCTGTCACCTCCGTTGTCGGTGTGCCGTTTCAGCAGCGAGTCGGTGGGGATGGCGAGGTCGGCCTCCTTGGGTTTGCCCAGTGTGAGTGACATCCGGCTGTAGTATTGCCGGTAGTCGTCGATATGTCGCTGGCGCATCTCTTCATAACTGACGTTCTGAAGGTGCCAGAGGTCGTCGGTGACATTCTCTATGTAGGGGGCGTTGTCGGTCACCGGGTGTTTCGACGCGCCGTTGAAACTGGTTTCGTTGACGAAATACAGGGTGAGTTCGGAGGCGTTGCGCACCAGGAGCGTACTGTCGCTGGCGGTGATTGTGCCGTCTTTGCTCTTGGCCAGCATCATGCTGCAGAAATGCATGCTCTCGTCCGCGTCGCCGATGGCGTGGCCGGTCACCACCAGTTGGCCGTTGGGTTTCGCCTTCACCCCGTGTGGCACTTGCGAGGTGAGCATCAGTTGGCAGTTGATGCCTTTCCCGTCGTGGCAGCGTATGCGCATGGCGATGGCTTTGTCGGGATGGGAGGCGAAGTACTCGCGGGTGTATCGCCGGCCATTTGTCGTGTATTGGTCGTGGCATATGGCGCTGTCGATGTCGAGCGTGCGTGAGTAGTTCGTAGCTTCCCCTCCGTTTTTGTCGATGATATGCAAGGTTGCAAGTGGCTGGTAGAACTGCGAGTTGGGACCTTGGACATGCAGTTGCAGACTGTCGGCCAAAGCGTAATCCTCTGCAAACAGCGCCTTTCGTATCTCAGGTATCCATCGGCTGGCTCCAGCATCGAGATTCGGGTCTACGGGCTTGCCGGTCCAGAATGTGATGTCGTTGAGGTAGATGGTGTTGTCGGCCACACCGCCATAGACACATGCGCCCAGCTTGCCGTTGCCGATGGGGAGCGACTCTTCGAAATAGGTGGCGGGACGGTCATACCATAACCGCATGGGGGGTGTGCCTTGCGCTTGGCATGCCATGGCGGCCGCTATGAGGATGACAGGCAGGAGTGCTCTCTTCCAGGCCCTGTACCTTGGGAAATGGGTGGGATGACAGGTCATGACGTGTGGGATAAGAATGAAAGGGGCGGAGCGCCTTGGGATGGACTCCGCCCCTTGTTGTTGTATCGTGTGGGGTTATGCGTCGATGTTTGCGTATGTGGCGTTGGCCTCGATGAACTCCCGGCGTGGTTCCACGTCGTCGCCCATGAGCATGGAGAAGATCTCGTCGGCCTCGGCGGCGTTCTGGATGGTCACTTGCTTCAGCAGGCGGGTGGAGGGATTCATCGTCGTCTCCCACAGGTCTTCGGCATTCATCTCGCCAAGACCTTTGTAGCGCTGCGTGTGGATGTTGGCGTCTTCCACGCCGTTGCCGTATTTGTCGAGGAAGGCTTGGCGCTGCTGGTCGTTGTAGCAGTACTCGCTGATCTTCTTCTTGTAGGTGCAACGATAGAGTGGGGGGGAGGCGATGTAGAGGTGCCCCTCTTGGACCACCTTGGGCATGAAGCGGTAGAAGAGTGTCATGATGAGCGTGGCGATGTGGGCGCCGTCGACATCGGCATCGGCCATGATGATGATCTTGTCATAGCGAAGCTTGTCGATGTTCGCTTCCTTGTCGCCTTCGCCTTCCACGCCGAAGCGGACGCCGATGCTCTGGATGATGTTCATCACCGACTCGCTTTCAAACACCTTGTGCCACATCACCTTCTCCACGTTGAGGATTTTTCCGCGAAGGGGAAGGATGGCCTGGGTGTAGCGGTCGCGACCTTGCTTGGCCGAACCGCCGGCGGAGTCACCCTCCACCAAGAAGATTTCACACTCCTTCGGGTCTTTGTTGGAACAGTCGGCGAGCTTGCCTGGAAGACCTCCGCCCGACATCACGTTCTTGCGTTGCACGCTTTCACGAGCCTTGCGGGCTGCGATTCGTGCCGTGGCTGCAAGCACCACCTTGTCGCAAATCTGCCGTGCCTCCTTGGGATGCTCCTCAAGGTAGTTGGACAACGCCTCGCTGACGGCCTGCTGCACGGCTCCCGATACCTCGCTGTTGCCCAGCTTGGTCTTTGTCTGACCTTCGAATTGTGGCTCGGCCACCTTGATGGAGATGACTGCGGTAAGGCCTTCGCGGAAGTCCTCGCCGGTGATTTCGATTTTCGCCTTCTCTATCTGTTTGGATATGGCAGGGTCGTTGTCGGCGTATTTCTTCAGCGTGCGGGTGAGGGCCATGCGGAAGCCTTGAAGGTGGGTGCCGCCCTCTATGGTGTTGATGTTGTTCACATAGGAGTGGATGTTTTCGCTGTAGTCGGTGTTGTACATCACGGCCACTTCGATGGGCACCCCTTGCTTCTCTGTCTTCAGGTAGATGACGTCGTTGAAAAGGTGGGAGCGGTGACGGTCGATGAATCTGACAAACTCCTTCAATCCTTCCCTGGCATGGAAGACCTCTTCGCGGGTGTTTCCTTCGGAGTCGGGACGGAGGTCGCGCAAGGTGATGGTGATGCCTGCGTTCAGGTAGGCCAGCTCGCGCATGCGCCGTGCGATGATGTCATACTGATAGACGGTGGTGGTGAAAATGGTGGGGTCGGGCCAGAATTGCTGCCTGGTGCCTTGGATGGTTGTCTCGCCCACCACCTTTACAGGATATAGGGGCTTGCCGCGCTCGTATTCTTGCTGGTAGATTTTTCCTTCGCGGAACACTTGCGACATCATATGCGATGAGAGGGCGTTGACACAGCTGACACCCACGCCGTGCAGTCCGCCGCTCACCTTGTAGGAGCCTTTGTCGAATTTGCCTCCGGCATGCAGCACCGTCATCACCACCTCGAGGGCTGACTTGTGAAGTTTCTTGTGCTCGTCGACAGGGATGCCGCGGCCGTTGTCTTGAACGGTGATGGAGTTGTCTTGGTTGATGGTGACCTCGATGTGCGTGCAATAGCCCGCCATAGCCTCGTCGATGGAGTTGTCTACTGTCTCGTTCACCAAGTGGTGGAGACCTTTCTCGCTGATGTCGCCAATATACATGGCGGGGCGCTTCCTGACGGCCTCAAGGCCTTCAAGCACCTGGATGTTTTTCGCTGAGTAGTTGCTTTCTGGGTTTTGCGTCTCTGACATTTCGTATTTCTTCTCTTGCTGTCTTCTCCGACATCCTTCTCCGGGGCTTCTCGAAGTCGTTTCAAGGGCGTTTGCGGATGCCGTAAAGAGGGTTGTTTTTGATTGTGCAAAGTTACGAAATTTATGCCAAAATCAGAAACTTTTTTCCTCAAAAAAGTGTGAAAAATACAATGCAAATTGCATATGAAAAGGCCGCAACCTGACAGGTTGCGGCCTTTGTATATTTTCTTCGCCTGGACTATGCCATTTTGTTGATTTGGCGGCAGAGGCTCGACTTGAGGTTTGCGGCTTTGTTGCGGTGTATGATGTTTGTCTTAGCCAATTTGTCGAGCATTTTCTGAACAGTGGGATAAAGCTTCACAGCCTCCTCTTTGTTGGTCAGTGCGCGGAGCTTCCTTACAGCGTTGCGCATGGTCTTTGCATAATACTTGTTGTGCAGTTGCCTCTTTTTGTCCTGGCGGATTCTTTTGAGGGATGATTTGTGGTTTGCCATCTTTTATGTTTCCTTTTTTTTATTGTTCTTGTAGTCCATAGCAGAGTCGAACTGCTCTTTAGAGAATGAAAATCTCTCGTCCTAACCGATAGACGAATGGACCATTGACTTGATTAGCGGATGCAAAGGTACTGCTTTCCTTGCATTCCTGCAAATTTTCTTGATTATTTTTTTCAAATAAGCCCATTTTTATCTTTTTTTTGCATTTTTTCTTGCCTTTTCCCGCCCTTTGTCGTAACTTTACACCCATGAAACCTGTTTTTCGCCTCTTTTTTACCTTGCTGCCATGGCAATGACTCAAACCCAGGCCGTCGTGTTGAGGACGGTGAAATATGGTGATGGCGCGCTTGTTGCCGATATGTTGACAGAGCGGCACGGAAGGGTGTCGTTCATGGTGCGGGTGTCGGCATCGTCGAAAGGGAGGTTGAGACGCCAGCTCTTCATGCCATTGACCATCGTGGAGGTGGATTTCGACTTCCGCCTGAAAGCATCGCTCCAACGTATACGTGACATCAGGATGGCGAAACCCTTGCCTTCCTTGTCCATGCATCCATTCAAATTGTCGATGACGATGTTCTTGGCTGAGTTCCTCACCCATGCCACTCGCGACGAGCGCGACAACGGCCCGTTGTTCCAATTCGTGGCCTATAGTCTGGAATGGCTCGACAGTGTTTCAACAGGTTTTTCCAATTTCCACTTGGTTTTCATGATGCGCATGTCGCGTTTCATCGGTTTTTTCCCCAATGTCGAGGATGTGGTTGAAAATGGCTATTTTGATTTGCTGAATGCCTGTTTCACCACCGACGTTCCGCGTCATGGCCATTTCGTGGTGCCTGGGGAGGCGTCAAAGATTGCATTGCTTTTGAGGCTCACCTACCAAACGATGCACCTCTGTGCCATGTCGCGGGATGAGCGCAACAGGTGCACAGAGGTGATCTTGGAGTATTATGGGCTGCACGTGCCGGGGTTCCCCCCCTTGAAGTCGCTGCCCGTGCTCAGGGAGCTGTTTGTCTGAGTGGTCAGGAAAGGAGGCGTTTCACGACGGTGGAGATGGCTCTTCCGTCGGCCTTGCCGGCCATTTGCTTGTTGGCGAGACCCATCACCTTTCCCATATCCTTCATGCTCGATGCCCCGGTCTGGGCGATGATGTCCTTGACGGCGGCCTCGATTTCTTCCTCGCTGAGTTGCTTGGGGAGGTAGCTTTCAATGACGGCCACTTGTGCCATTTCGTTGTCGGCCAACTCCTGGCGGTTCTTTTCGGTGAATATGGCGGCCGACTCGCGGCCTTGCTTGGCCAGTTTCTGGATGATTTTCAAGGCGTCGGCATCGTCGAGGGTGTCGTTTGAGCCCGGGGCGGTCTTGGCTTCGATGAACACTTTCTTGATGTTGCGCAAGGTCTCGAGACGCACTTTGTCGCGGGCTTTCATCGCGGCCTTGATGTCTTCACTGACTTGGTCGTATAGGTTCATGTCGCTTTTGGGTTTTAGAATACTATTTTCGACGAATTGCTTGCGCTCTCGTCATTGCTCTCGCTGTTGTTCTCGCCGTTGCTGTCTCCTTGCGAGGTGTGGTTGATGTCTTCGAGCTGTTTCCTTGTGCGGCGGTAGGTGGGAGTGCTTTCCACTGCCAGGATGACATCTTCGTTGTCGAGGTCTTCGGGCTTGAAATTGAAGATGTAGGGACGACGCTTGTGGGGCTTGTTGTCCTTCTCGTTGTAGTAATGCTGACGACGGTCTTCTTTCTTTGCCCTTTCTTCCATCTCGGCAATGCGGGTTTGGGAGTTGCCGGGTGTTTTGCTGAGATGTCCTCCCATGCCGTCAACGTTCTCCACACCGAAGCCTGTGGCAAGGATGGTGACTTTCACCTTCTTCCCAAGGTCCGGGTCGATGGCAAGGCCCCACTTGATTTCGAAGTCTTCACCAAACTTGGCCATGAAGTCGTGCACGTCGGTCATCTCTTCCATCATCAGGCCGCCGGTCTCCTTGTCGTTGGCAAAGGTGATGCTCAGAAGGATTTTCTTGGAATTGAAGACGTCGTTGTCGTTGAGCAGAGGTGAGTTGAGTGCATCTTGTATGGCTGCCTTCACACGTCCCTCGCCCTCGCCGAAGCCTGTACTCATGATGGCCACTCCGCCGTCCTTGAGCACGGTGCGCACGTCGTTGAAGTCGAGGTTGATCAAACCGCGTACGGTGATGATCTCGGCGATGCTGCGTGCGGCGATGCTAAGCGTGTCGTCGGCCTTTGCAAAGGCGTTGAGCACGGAATAGTCGGGGTAGATTTCGCGAAGGCGCTCGTTGTTGATGACGAGCAAGGCGTCCACGTGCTTTGCCATCTCTTCCACACCGTCGAGGGCCTGGTCGATTTTGTTTGGGCCTTCAAAACGGAAGGGGATGGTGACAATGCCCACGGTGAGGATGCCGAGATCCTTTGACACACGGGCGATGACAGGGGCCGCTCCGGTACCGGTGCCTCCACCCATTCCGGCTGTGATGAATGACATCTTCGTGCCGTCGTTCAGCATTTTGCGGATGTCGTCTTCGCTCTCTTCGGCGGCCTTCCTGGCACGTTCCGGCTTGTTGCCGGCTCCAAGACCTTCCTTGCCCAGTTGGATGTGTACGGGGACGGGAGAGTCGTTGAGTGCTTGGCGGTCGGTGTTGCAGAGCACGAAGGTCACATCATGGATGCCCTCGCGGTACATGTGGTTGACAGCGTTGCCGCCACCGCCACCCACACCGATGACCTTGATGATGCAGTTCTCTTTTGGGAGGTCTTCGAAGTCGAGACCTTCTGGCTTATTTTTATCCATGTTTTCTGATTTTATGTATGTGCGTTGGGGTTCCTTTTCTCGTGATGCCAGCCGTGGAACGGCAAGCAGTAATGCTATTTCTTGTCGTCCTCGTCGGGTTCTTCGGATACCATGCGGCGGGCGAAATCTGAAAGAGAGTT
>Ga0310694_10000808_pt1 | contig 39080 bp, 36 predicted proteins | sample 174DNAGHGhighgp2_FD_203884 | JGI IMG/M metagenome (GOLD analysis project Ga0310694, IMG submission 203884) | Sheep rumen microbial communities from Palmerston North, Manawatu-Wanganui, New Zealand - 1742 DNA GHGhigh gp2 (v2) (version 2) | ecosystem: Host-associated > Mammals > Digestive system... | reverse complement strand
GCAGGGCAATGGAGTCTGCCTTAAATCAGACGTATCCTTCAATTGAATTCTTATTGATTGATGATGCTGGTGGCGATGGTTCTATTGCCATCATGCAGGAGCTACAGCAAACACATCAGAAGGGGGCGGATATTCGTATCATCTCCCACGATAGCAATTTGGGCGTTTCTGCATCACGGAATCAGATTATAGAAGAAGCAAAAGGTGAATATCTTTATTTCATGGATTCTGACGATACAATTGCAGAGAATACTATTTCTCTTTTGCTACAAAATGGCCTTCAGTATGATGCAGAGATCGTTTTTGGCTCTTATGAAAAGATTGAGACTTCTGGTAAACGGATGGTTTACCAATACCCGTCATTAATATTATTAGGTAAGGATCAATTGGCAGAATATGCTTATCGGAAATATGGCGGTATACAAGCTTCATCCTGTAATTTTCTTGTTAAGACTTCATTGCTCCGTCAAAACAATCTGCGTTTTATTGATACAAACTATTGGGAGGATCTGGTTTTTACATTTGATTTGGTGACTTATATTTTCCGTGCCGTTTTATTGCCGGATATAACCTATACTTATCTATGTAGAGAAAACTCCCTGTCCCATTACCAACAACGCAAGATTATTTCAAAGGAGGAGATAATGAAGAATGTCTATGCTATAGACCATCTGAAAGATACTTCTTCTAAATTGGCTAATAAGGTGTATTTTCCGAATCGTTGTTACAATATTGTGATGACAGATTTCTATATTGCTTGCAATATATTGAAACGACGAAAAGATATACAACCTTTAATTTCTAATAAAGAGATAAAAGCCATCATGCATCACCCTGCCACATGGAGACAGATTTGTACTTTTCAACAGTCTCGTCTTAAAAATTTACTATTGTACATGATAGGAAAACTTCCATCTACGCTATGTGTTGCCACCATTTGGATTCTTGGTAAATTGAAAAAGTTATTATAGTTTTTGCTTGATATTTGTTTTTTTTGAAAAAAAATTGTATCTTTGCAGCGAAATGGTGAATATGTTATGGCTGTTCCAGTTATAGAAAGTGTAAAAGTGATAGAGCATCAGTATCCGACAGGTGAAGAACCTGTTTTGGTTATGTGTTCAGACATGAATGCATATATCAGTAAGTATATGCGCTCTTCAGCATCTGCTTTTAAACTGGCATGTGAACTAATAGGTTCGAAAATGGCAATGGCTTGGTTGATAGAAACTCCAGCGATATCTTTTGTCCGAATTAAGTCTGATCACTGGATGGGGCGCTATGTTCAGCATAGCATATCAGCTCCAGCTTTAGGTAGCAAGCGAATAGAAGGTGTTGTGGATGTAACCTCATCAACATGTGATGATATAAACTCTTCTACACAATTATTACGCCAATTGATTAAGATTGCGTTGTTTGATTTTTGGATTGCCAATGAAGACCGCAATGTGAATAATGCGAATTTGCTATATGACCTTGTAAATGATAAATTAATATCTATAGATTATGGTTGCATTTTTAATACTGCAACTTATGATTATACGATTACTCAACTGACTTCGAATGAATCAATTCTTTGCTCTGATTTGTTTCAACATTTAGTTAAAAACAAAGAAATACCAAATCTAGAGATTGTCTTACGAGATTTGAAAAAAGAATTTTATGATTGTCTTAAACGTAGTCAGGGGCAGATGAAACAAATAGTGGATGAAATGCCAAAGGAATGGAATGTTCCTTTAAACTTAATTAATAATAAGTTACACGAGTTGTTCGATGAACAATGGACTACAGGTGTATGGAATAATTTTGTAGAATGTTTAAACGATAATGTTAACCATGAATAATTTGAGATATAGCATTATTTATGCAATGATTCGTCCTGAGATTTCTGAGAAAGTCAGTGTGGGGATGATCATCGTGGATGGTGAAAAGTTAGACGTGCGCTATTCTCGTCGGAAATTAAATGCATTGCAATTGTTATTCCCTGAGAAAGAATATCGTTTCGTGTCTAAAGTCGTGAGCCAGATGAGAAGAAAAAAACGCATAACTACAGTGGAAGATGTCAATTATTTAATACGTTATTCTAACAATCTGATTGCTTTCTCTCCATTGCAGAGTATTGATTTGGCTCCTACGGAACAGAGCAAGGACTGGTTGTACAAGAACTATGTATATGATGGAGTAAAAGTAGCAGTATAGACAAATCATGGCAAATTGGTACGATAAATATCTTTCTATCTATGGGAAACCCTTCAGTGAGGTTCCCCAGGAGGTCATTGATGGAACACGAGAGCGATTGGCAGCCTTGCAGAGTGACAACCCTATAGCATCTATTGTGGTGATAGGCTATAATGAGGAAACCCATCTTCAGGCTTGCCTTTGGGCTATTAGTGAAATCAAGTGTAAATATCCGGTAGAGATTATCGGCGTAGACAATGACTCCAAGGATCGTACTGCTGAAATTTATGAGAAATCAGGCATTCCCTATTATACGGAATACCAGCATTCTTGTGGCTATGCCCGTCGCTGCGGTTTGCAACATTCACGAGGGAAATACTATTTCGATGTGGATAGCGATACCATCTACCCGCCGATGTATTACGAACTGATGCTGGATCAGTTGATGAAGCCTGGAATAGTTGCCGTTTCTGCAACTTGGAGTTACTTCCCTGATGAAAACCATAGCAAGTTGGGATTGAGACTCTTTGAGATGTGTCGTGACCTTTTTTTGTGGATTCAGCACTTCAAACGCCCCGAATTAAGCGTGCGAGGATTAGTATTTGCCTACAATGCAGACTATGGTCGCAAGGAAGAGTATCGTGTGGATATTATTCGTGGTGAAGACGGTTCTATGGCCCTGTCGCTGAAGAAATACGGAAAGATAAAGTTTGTCCGTGACCGTAGATGCCGTGCTATTACAGGTTATGGTACGATTGGCAACCAGTCCATGTGGCAGAGCTTTGTGCAGCATGTAAAGATTCAGAGCAAAGGCATTACCCGTATATTCTCTAAGAAGGACCATTACGAAGACAGTGAAGATAATCTTGTAAAACCTAAATCTTCGCAATGAGACTCCTCTACATCTGTGATGCGTTGGCTGTTTATGGTGGCTTGGAACGGGTCTTGATAGAGAAGGCTAATTGGCTGGCAAAACAAGAAGGCTACGAAGTTTGTTTGCTCACTGTCAATCAAGGTGAGCATCCTGTTAGTTTTCCATTGCATCCGGATGTGCAGTTTGAAGATCTGGGTATCCAATTTCATCAGCAATACCATTTGCCTTTCTGGAGACGCTTAGTCCTAAATCGACAACTTCATCGTCTGTTTCGGGAACGTTTAGCATACAAAATCCAGGAGAAGGCTTCTGATGTTATCATCTGTACGCGGTTAGACTATATTCGTGATGTCATTAGCGTGAAGGGCGATATACCTCTTGTCTTTGAGTCTCATTCATTATGTCTGGCCAGTCGTTTTGAGGGCGATAGTATTTTGCGCCGAATTCATATCCGGTATCTTCAATTGGCAGTTAGAAAGGCTGCGATGACGATCGCATTGACGCAAGGTGATGCTGACGAATGGCGGAAACTGACCCCCAGGGTTTGTGTGATACCCAATGTGGTTCATCTGAATGAAAGTGGTTTATATAGTGATTGTACCGCAAAGTCTGCTATCTTTGTTGGTCGTTTCTCAAAACAGAAAAATGTTGGCAGCCTTCTGCATATTTGGAGGCTTGTTCACGAACGCTATCCGGATTGGTGTTTGCATATCTATGGCGGATATGGTGAGGAGCAGGATTCTATATTAGCCAAAATTAAGCAGATGGATGCTAATATTCAAGTTCATGAAGCGACCTCGAATATGATGGAGAAATACAGAGAGAGTTCAATCTTGTTAATGACCTCCAGTTATGAGCCTTTTGGTTTGGTCCTTCCAGAGGCGATGAGTTGCGGTTTGCCGGTTGTGGCATTTGATTGTCCCTATGGCCCTGCAGATATCATTACCGATGGTACCGATGGGTTTTTGGTGAAAGCTGGGGAAAAGAAATACTATAAGGATAAGGTCTGCTATTTATTAGATAATGTGACCTTGAGACAAAAGATGGGTAGAGCTGGTCAACAATCCTCTCAAAGGTTTGATGCAAGTAAGGTCATGCCAATTTGGAAAAATATGTTTGAACAAATAATGAAAAGATAAGTTATAGAGATAGTATGAAGAAACGGATTGTATATATTGTAGGCGACTTGTCATATCCTAATGGTATGAGCCGGGTTTTGAGTCAGAAGGTGAATTATTTGGCGGAGCATACTGATTACGAGATGTATGTCGTATTGACAGAAAATGCATCAATGCCACATTATTATCAATTGTCTCCCAAAGTTAAATATGTCAATTTTGATATAAATTTTGAGGTGATTCAAACAATGCCTTTATTTCGTAAAATATGGTATTATTATTGGAAAACACGCCAATACAAACGGCAGTTGACTGATTATCTGATGCAAGTCCAACCTGATATAACTGTATCTGTATTGCGTAGGGAAATTAATTTTATTAATGATATTAAGGATGGTAGCAAAAAATTTGGCGAGATTCATTTTAATCGCAAAAGTTATCGTGTGTTTAATAAATCTTTCTTGCCTTCCTATATTAATACATTTATTACCAATCAATGGAAGAAGAGCCTTGATAAACAAGTTCATCGCCTTGAGCGTTTTGTGGTTTTGACCAATGAAGACGCAAGGAACTGGAAAGGATTTAATAATCTAAGTGTTATTCCTAATCCTATAACAAAATTTCCAGATGTTGTTTCTGATTGTACAAGAAAGCATGCAATTGCCGTAGGTCGATATACATGGCAAAAAGGATTTGACATGTTAATAAGCGCATGGAAATCTGTTAGTGAGAGACATCCGGATTGGGTGTTAGATATCTATGGCGCGGGTAATCCGGCAGCCTTTCGCAAGCAGGCGGAAAGAGATGGTGTTTCTTCAGTTGTTCATTGTCATGAAGCAGATGCCGATATCTACGGTCGATATGCCGAGAGTAGTCTTTTTGTGTTGAGTTCTCGTTATGAAGGTTTTGGCTTAGTGATTGTAGAAGCCATGGCTACAGGCCTTCCTGTTGTCTCGTTCCGTTGCCCATGTGGTCCGGAGGATATCATTTCTGATGGGGAGGATGGCATTCTTGTTGAAAATGGAAATATTGAAAAATTGGCTGATGCTATTTGTTATTTGATAGAAAATGTAGATATAAGGAAACAATATGGATTAAAAGGTAAAATTAATTCAAGACGTTATCAAGAAGATGGTATTATGCAGAAATGGATGGAACTGTTTAATAATTGTTAATCATGCCTATTGTTTTGGTATTAATGACTCAAATAGAAGTTTCCATTGATTCATAATGGTATCTACTTGATATGAATAGGCCTTATTGACTGCCGCTTCTGAGAACTTCTTTCTTATCTCATGGTTGTTAATAAGGTAACAGAGTCTTTCTGCAAATAGGCCTATATTGCCATTGTCAATAACATACCCGCATTTTTCATGATCAACAAGATCTTTTGGGCCGTATGGACAGTCAAAGGTGACGCATGGAACACCATGACGCAATGCTTCGAGGAGTACGAGTGAAAAGCCTTCATATCTGGATGTTAGGACACAGATGGAACTTGTTGCGTATTCTTTGCTGATATTATTTGTGTAGGGATGAATTGATATGTTACTGAGTTTAGCTTCTTTAATGTCTTTTTTCAATTCTAATTCTAAATCCCCTTCGCCAAAAATGTCTAATTGCCAATCTGGATGTTTTTTTGTGACTATTGTCCAAATGTCAATAAGCCTATCATAGCCTTTTTGCCATTCTAAGCGACCTACGGCAATTACCCTTTTAGACTCGCAATCACTTAATTTGCTGATGGGCATAGTCGAAAAATTGGGTATAGTTTCTACACGCTTAGCTTTTTTCCAATTCAGTGCATCACCTTTTGTTAATGTTACTACTACATCAGCTTTCTTATCAATAGTATTTAAGTATTTCCTTCTCGAGAGTTTGTAATAGAATTTTTGAAATATGGAATTCTTTTCGTATAGATAAAATCTTTTGGTATAGATACGGGCTTCGTGTGACTCAATGATTTTGGCGGCTTTACATTTTAACTGACATACAACATCAGCCGTTGTATATCCTAATCCAATTAAAATATCTGGGTTAACAGAATTAACAGCTTCTTCTAATTTAAAACGTAGTAGATGGGAGTAATACCTTTTATACCAAAGTCGTTTTGGATAACCGTATTTGTATTGTATGTGTGAATTAATGCATAAATTGATTTGCCTAACCTTGTCAGATAAGTAGTAACTGTTAGGCATAGTTTCTGGAAATTGGTAACAGGTGATAATTGATACATCATATCCCCAATGCGTAGCCATGTAGTTCATCTTTTCTGAGATGATTCTTTCAGTTCCTCCTTTATAGGATAATGAATTAATGATGTAAACAATTCTCATTTCCAATAAGCTATTGCGACATGTGGACTATGACGCTTATCTTCAGGTGGCAATTGCATATAGTCACTATAGATACTTCTTAACCAAGTGTCGTAGCCAACAGGGACCATAAATTCTTTTCCTTCAAACTCTTTCGGTATGGCATGGTCGAAAACGGAAATATCTACGATTTCTCGAGTGCCATAGGGATTGATGATGATTCCTGCTCTTGACGTACTGCCATAGGGGTATTTTCGTGCTTCTTTGTCCATCTTCCTGAGAATATCATGTGCGGAGAATGGCAGTAAAAGGATTTTCCCAAATGTGTTGATGATTTTTTTTGATAGCGTCCTCTGATAGTAGTTCGCTTTCTTCGTATGCAGAAGTTTGCGCCATCTCAATATTCTGTATACTTGTTCGTCTTCCCCGACACCGTCTATGGGAAAAATGTCAATATAGACGCCAAAATGGTCTTTCGCATATTGAAGTTCGTCTACAAAGGTCCTTGTGTCGTGGACTTTGGCGAAGGGGAATCCGTATTTTTTATTAATCGACATGTCAATTACTTGATAGTAATTACCAGGTTTGTTAAACAAGCTGATAAATCTGTCATAATCTGGGCGAGGCATTGAGATGTCGATGTCATCATCCCATGGGATATAGCCTTTATGACGTATGGCACCTATTAAAGTACCACCGCAAAGATAGTATCTGAGATTGTTTTTCTCACAGAAATCTGCTGTTTTTTGGAGAAGGTCTAACTGGATCGATTTTTGTTCCTCCGGAGTGATAGTTCTCATTATTTCTTGTTTTTATTTCGCAAAGATACTGTTTTTTTTGTAATGGCGCAAGAAAAACTTCTTTTTATTGTTATTATTTGATTTTTTTTATTACTTTTGCAGCATCATAAAATCAATTGTTAATGAATATCGCGTTAATAATAGCAGGTGGCTCTGGTAACAGAATGGGACAGGATATTCCCAAACAGTTCATCAATATATACGATAAACCCGTCCTTATTTATACCTTGGAGGGGTTTCAGTGTCATCCGATGATTGACGCTATTGAAGTGGTATGTATTGATGGCTGGCATGAAGTTTTATGGGCTTATGCTCATCAGTTTAATATTACTAAACTAAAGTGGGTGGTTTCTGGTGGAAATTCTGGTCAGGAGAGCATCCGGAATGGCGTGTTCCATTTGGAGAACAAGGCTGCAGATGACGATATCATCATCATTCATGATGGTATCCGTCCGTTGGTTGATGCTACAGTTTTGACAGATGTTATTCAAAAGGCAAAGCAATATGGTAATGCCGTGACATCTATGCCATATAATGAGCAGATTTTTATAGTGAATCCCGAGGATGAAACAACGACGAAAGAGTATATCCCCAGAGAAACGCTCCGTCGCGTTTCAACGCCTCAAGCCTATCAGTATAAGAAATTGGATGCTGCCTACCATGAGGCATTTGAAAGGGAAATAGGTATTTTTGGCTCTGCCTATACAAATACGATGATGGTGGAACTGGGTGAGACCTTGCATTTTGCAGCGGGATCTGACAAGAACATCAAATTGACCACGAAAGATGACCTTGAGTTGTTCAAGGGCTATCTGAAAATAGATAAAGATACATGGCTGAAATAAAATTGAATAAAATGCATCCTCTGTATCTGGAAGACTTGAAGAGAATATTGGAGATTCCAAAAATAGAGGAACTAAAGGGGAAATCATTCCTTATAACGGGAGCTACGGGATTGATTGGCACGTGTTTGATTGACGCTTTGATGTCTTTCAATCGTCAAGAGGCTGACATTCAAATCTATGCAGTCGGAAGAAATTGGGAAAAGGCGAAATCTCGTTTCGGAGAATATGAAGAAGATGCCCATTTCCATTTTATCGAGCAGGATGTACGCCAACCGTTACCAGACCATTTGAAAGTGGATGTTATTATCCCTTTGGCTTCTAACACCCATCCGTTAGCCTATTCACAGTTCCCTATTGAAACCATTGAGATTAATGTGAAGGGTGCAGAGCATGCATTAAAAAAGGCTTTGACGTGTGGTGCAACAGTCTTGTACCCATCCTCTGTAGAGGTTTATGGTAACGCACGGGGTGAGGACGTTTTTACTGAAGATTATACGGGTCAGTTGAATCTTCTGAATGCTCGATCTTGTTATCCGGAGTCAAAACGACTGAGTGAGGCGTTATGTTATTCATATATGGCAGAACATCAAGCCAAAGTGAAGATTGTCCGTTTGAGCCGCGTCTTTGGTCCTACGATGTTAATGTCGGATACTAAAGCCTCCTCTCAGTTTATTTTAAAGGCCTTGGCTGGCGAGGATATTGTTTTGAAGAGCAGGGGAGAGCAATTCTTCTCGTACACCTATGTGGCCGATGCGGTAAAAGCCATGTTGTACGTACTGCTTCATGGAGAATTGGGCGTACCTTATAACATCTCTAATACGGATTGTAATGTGAAATTAAAAGATTTTGCTGGTGCCTGTGCTGCATGGGCGGGGAAGGATGTCGTTTTCGATCTGCCTTCAGAAATAGAACAGAAAGGCTATTCTGTAGCTTTGCATGCCATACTTGATAATGATCGGCTTCTTTCTATAGGCTTTAGAGCACAATATTCATTTAAGAATTCTATTCAAAGAACATTAGAGATAATCAATAATAGTAATGGGATTTATGAAGCAGATGCAATATAAATGGGATCCCCAACTGCTGAAAAGATTGCAGGAAACAGAATTGGGCTTGCTTAAGTTGTTTGATAAAGTTTGCACCAAGAATAATATTAGTTATTTTGCTCTTTTTGGAACCGCGATAGGTGCTATTCGGCATAAGGGATTTATTCCATGGGATGACGACATTGATGTTGGCATAATGTATGATGACTACGAAAAACTTAAAAAGCTACCCAAAGAAGAATGGGGTGATGATGTCTTATTTGTTACTCCTGAGGATGATGTACCATATCATAGGGCAATGATTTGTAGATTGTATAAGAAAGGTACAATATTTCAGAACGTAAAAAATACCAGATATGATAGGCCCAGAAAGAACGAGTCCTCGTTAAGACCTATTTGGATGTGTATTTTCATTTATAATCGTATTGATAGTGTTGACATATCGAATAAAATATGTAAAAAAGCAATTCGTTTACAACGTATGTATTTTTATTCAAAGGTTGGTATGCATATAAAGAATGACGATTGTTTCAATGAAAAGATAAAGTGCCTGAGGAATGATTTAGCTCATAGAATGATGAATATCGTTTCAAAGCCAGAGCTAAAGATATTTTCGAAATTTTTAAAGATAATACGTCAGCTAAATCATGGTCCATATGTGACGACATTTCTTGGAGAAAGGCATACTATATTCAAGTCTGTTTCCAAGGAACAGGACATGTTCCCTGTGATACGTGTTCCATTCGAAGATATGCAGATTTGTATACAAAAAAATTACGATGAGATGCTTACAAGTCTATATGGCGATTATATGGCATTACCGCCTGAAGATAAGAGATATTGTCATGGAGCTGCAATTTTGGATTTCGGAGATGGTAAAGGGAATGTGTTATTACATTCAGGTCCTTCTTTCTAAGATGTTCATTGTATATTCACAATTTAATTTATGACTATTTCTGTTATAATACCTATCTATAAGGCAGAACAATACATTCGTCATTGTATAGAGTCTGTCATAGATCAAGAACTTAATGCATTTGACATTGAATGTATCTTGGTCGATGATGCAACGCCGGATAGGAGCATGGAAATAGCACGGGAAGTAATCAGTGAATATCATGGTTCTAATATTTCCTTTGTCCTCCTTCGGCATGAAGAGAACAAGGGACCTTCAGCAGCCCGTAATACTGGAATCTCTGCAGCCTCTGGCGAATTTTTACTCTTCTTGGATTCCGATGATGTATTTGTGGAGAATACACTTAAGACTTTTTTTTCTTATCATTTAGATTATCCATCTGTAGATGTCATCATGGGTAACACGCTATGGATGGAAAATCAATTTTTATCGAATACGCCGATTACAGGAGGAAATAATGCTCCATATTTCATAAATGATTTTTCTACTATATGGAGATTGGTTTTGAGACGTAAGATAGATCGCCAAGTGGTAAATAAATTGATTCGTCGCTCGGTGATTTTGGACAATAAATTATATTTTGATGAGAACGTTTCAATGTATGAAGATGCTATCTGGACATATAGCCTATATTCACATATTTCGTCTATTCTGATCGTGCCAGTTATAACATATGTATATGAGAATAATTCAACATCATTAATGCATACGAGTAAACAGCATGCAGACAAACTGTTTGATAGCTTAATTATTGTAAGTGATTTCGTTTTTAGGCATCCTCCAATGATAAATGGTATTGTTATTCATTATTCCGCCTACCGTCTTTTTGTCGCTCATTGGTTAATGATGGCTACTGACATTAAAGAAAAGTATCATATTGATTCAAATCTGGATCACACATTATTTTCTATAAGAAATGCATTGCTATGGGATGCGGTTAAGCACTTTCGTCCATTTTTGGCGTTGTTCTTCTTAATTATGTTTGTTCCCTTGAAATCACTTTTAGGGTTACAATGGTTCCGCTCCAAGTTTTATTTACTTGAAAAGTTGGTTTATAAAATATCATGATGGAGACTTCTTATGCTTAGTATAAGTATTATCATACCAATTTATAATGTTGAAAAGTATATCGAAAGGTGTATTTTGTCTGTTATGGGACAGAAGGGCATAGATGGTATTGTTGAGTGTATTTTGGTTGATGATTGTACGCCCGATAGTAGTATGCAAATTGCTCAACAGCTTATTGACAACTATCATGGTCCTATCCTTTTTCGAATTATGCATAACAAAGAGAATTTGGGACTATCCTGCTCCAGAAATATTGGTTTAAAAATTGCTAAGGGCGATTATATTTATTTTTTGGATTCAGATGATTACATTTCTACGGACTGTTTAGATTTATTATCCAAGAGATTGACATACAATGATGGTCAGATTGATATGGTCGTAGGTAATTCTTATGATTTTCAACATAAGAAGTACTGGCAGAATCAAGATGGGAAGCCTTTTCTGTTGACAGACCATGATGATATCATGCGTCTCTTTTTGCAATTTGAGATACCAATGATGGCATGGAATAAACTAGTCCGACGTCAGTTCTTATTGGATAATCATTTGCTTTTTGTTCCACGAATGATTCATGAAGACGAATTGTGGTCTTATGAATTGTATAATGTCGTCAATTCGGTCGTCTTCATTCCCGAGATAACTTATAGTTATGAAGACAATGCAGGCTCAATCACGTCTTCTTCGTCTAATTATATTTGCAGGGTTGAGGCTTACCATAAACTGGTTAACATCATGTTGGCATCATTAAAATATAATAATTTATATGTCGAGAGATTCTTTTGGGGAATTCACATGTACATGTTTTCCTTAGATTTGCTTCTTCATCATGAACTGCCTTCGGAACTCAAAAAAAGGAATTATGATCTTCGTCAAAAGATGTTAAATAAAACTCTTGGTGATGGTCGGTGGGCTATTTCAGTATTTCTTTTATTGACCGTATTCCCTCCTTTTGTGCAATTAATTCGTTTTGGCTGGTTCCGAAGTCATTATCATGTAATGACATCTTTCTTTAGGGGTATTGCGCTAAAAAGACATTAAATAAATGGAAAAGATAGATTTTGTTGTTACTTGGGTGGACTCAAATGATCCGGAATGGATTAAGATATATAATCACTATCGACCTGAAACTCCTATTGTCAATAATGCGAGATTCAGAAACTGGAACCTTTTTCGGTATTGGTTTAGGGCTGTTGAGAGGTATGCGCCATGGGTTAATAAAGTATTTTTAATAACCAATGGTAAATTTCCGGAATGGATTAATCCAGAATGTGAAAAACTGGTGTTGGTAAACCATTCCGATTATATTCCAGAAAAATATCTTCCGACATTCAATTCAAATACGATTGAACTAAACCTTGGTCGGATTAAAGAGTTGTCTGAGCATTTCGTGTTATTTAATGATGACGTATTCATCAATGCACCAGTTGGGCCTGACTATTATTTTAAAGATGGACTTCCCTGCGATTATAATTTAGATAGTCCATATAGCAATCCCAAACATACAAAAGACAATAATTATGGGATTGATATTACGATGTATTGTAATGTTGCGATTCTAAATAGTCATTTCAAAAGAAAAGAAGTGGTTCGTCAGGCATGGCATAAATGGTATGGAAAACACCTGTGGGGTAAACCATTGTTATTATCCCTGTTGATGTTTGGAAGGGATAGATTTGAACATTTCACTTCGTTCCATATAGAGCAGTCTATGCTAAAATCTATTTTCCAAGAAGTTTGGGAAAAAGAACCAGAAGTCCTTGACAGAAGTTGCACAAGATTCAGGTCGGATACGAATTTGAATCAATATCTCATACGATACTGGCAGTTTGCGACAAACAAGTTCTGTCCTTTGAAAAGGAACGGGTTCTCATACGAGCATTATAATAAAGACATACTTGCTGACTTGCAAAATGTGTTGGTAGAGGAACGGTATAATTCTGTCTGTATAAACGACAATTTTTATTGCAGTGAAAAGGATTATCAATTATTATCTACAATTCTAAGAAATAGTTTTGAGAAGAAATACCCCACTATGTCCATGTTTGAAAAGTCGGATTAATTCGGTCAAGTTCACGGTAGATTGATTAATCGCTCGTAGAATGTTTTACATTCATTCATAATTGTTTCCACGTTAAAGGAGTCTGCAAAATCAATAGAGGTCTTTGAAAAGTGTTTCCTGAGCTCTTCATTTTCAATTAAGCGACATATTCTTTCTGCAAAAACCCTTATATCGCCATCATCGACCAGGAATCCATTAAAAGAATCATTAATAAGGCCTTTGGGACCAAATGGGCAATTGAATGCTACACAGGGAACACCGTGCCTCATAGCTTCAAGTAAGACAAGCGAAAAACCTTCAAAATAGGATGTGACAGCACAGATGGAGCTTTTGGCATATTCCTGGCTGATGTCGGGTGTAAATCTATGGAAAGTTACGTTTTTTGTATTATAGATCTTTATGAGCGCTTGGAGTGTATCATACATTCCGCCTTCTCCATAAAAATCCAGATGCCAGTCTGGGTGTTTGGAGGAAACAATTGACCATGTTTGAATCAATCTGCCGAATCCTTTTTCCCATGCCAATCTTCCGACGGCAATAACACGTTTCGACGTACAATCGCTATATTTACTAATAGGCATGGTTGAAAAGTTGGGAATGACTGCTTTATACTTAGCTCGTCTCCATAATGACCTGTCTTCTTCCGTTAATGTTACAATGGCATCTGCATTTCGTTCTACAGTTCTAAAATAGATATGTCCGTAAATCTTCATAAAAACTCTGGCAGGAAAAGACCGGTTCACACTTGCATCATAGAGTGTGTTATATCTGACTTCATGGCATTCAATTATTTTTTTACCTCGACATTTGATGGAACTTATATAATTTGCTTTAAAACGTGAAACACCGATGAGAATATCCGGGTCTACTTGTTGCACTGTTTGGCTTATGCTCTTTTTCAGATGTTTGTTAAGTTGAACTTTTACCCAGAGCCTCTTAGGATATTTGTATTTGTATTGCGAGAAGTATGGGATATGAAGATTGATTTGTTTGACTTTTGGCGATAATTTGAAAAAGTTTTCTTCATCTGGGTGCTGAAAACAGGAAATGATGGTTACATCATATCCAAATTTGTCAGAAAGATAGTTTGCTTTTTCAGTTATCATTCTCTCTGTTCCACCAGTAGCTGCCATTGTGGAGTATACATATGCAATTTTCATTTCTTTGAGAACGGCCTCCTTAACCGATTAATAAAAGGACGAATATTATTCTCGACCATGATGGCATATAGATAACGTAGATGAACAAATAAGTGTGGTAAATATCTATACAAAACTGAAACAAGATTTTGATTTATGCCTTTTTTGAACCATAAATCAGGGGCTTGCAGTTTCAAGAAATCTATAACTTCTATTCTATCAGACATTTTCTTTATTTTATGTACTGTTACCCATGTCATCATGGAGAAGGATGTATAGACATCTTCTCGTAGTTTGTCTTGAACTTTTGAAGAAAGTCCATCAATACGTAATAGTTCCCAGGTTTTAGCTATAGCAGTACAAAAATCCTTCACTTTTTTCAGATTGAATGAAATAGTTGCAGATTCGTGCCCTCTTCTATATATATTAAGTAACCAAGATGTTCTGATACATTTCTTTGCTTTTAAGTAGCATTCATGTGTAAATGGTACATCTTGGATGTATATTCCAGGAACAAAAGCCAAATTGTTTTCTATAATAAAATCTCTTCTAAAAAGAGTACGCCAAACATAACACTGATAAGGATTCAGATCTTCTAAAAACAATTGTTCTCCTGTCTTTTCTTTGTATTCGAATTCTGTTCTTTGTTGTGGCGGGTGAGCCATTGAAAAATCAATTTCTTCATCAGTCATGTTTATAAAGTCGGCAACGACCAAATCCGCTTTGGTGGATAGGGCAGCTTCAAGAAGCGTGGAAAGACTATTGTCTATGAGTAAATCATCCGAATCCGGCATCAATATATATTCACCCTTTGCCATGGCAATGCCATTGTTACGGACAACTGACAAACCTTGATTTTCCTGCTCAACAATTTGGATATTATGGTGGGCTTCAATAATATCAGAGATAACTTCCATGCTTTTGTCTTTCGTCCCGTCATTGATAATGATTATTTCATAGCAATCATCATCAAGACCTTGTCTTAGAATACTCTCTAAGCATGGCCGTATGTAATCTTCTACATTGAAGACGGGTAAAATGATTGTTAACTTCATGAAGTCCTAGTAATTTATTTAGCAAATTTAATCAATAATTAATTATAATGTCAAATTCCTAATTGGAATTGGGAAATAATAACGATTTTTGTGAATAATTAAGGATGTCATTGGCTCATGTGTCAGTTTTATTGATGGGTGTCGCACGCTTTGCTCCAAACAGATAATGGCCAAGGAATGGACTAAGTCTGATAATATAGCTGAGCATTAATGAGATGAAAATTATCCATAAGGATATTATAAGAATGATAAGCATGTCTACTGATTTGTGGCTATATTGGAATAACCATAACCCGATTTCATGCATGTGGTATGGTAGGACAAAGTAATGTAATAAGTAGATGTCTAATGTGCGCTGCCCTATAAATTGCAATGCTTTCCCGATTCTTTTGTTTTTTGAAAATAGATTTTTGTTTCTCCTAAAAAAGGTAAAAACGATAATGATGCCAAATAATCCAGAAAACAAGAAAGAAATGAACTTTAATTCAAAGTTAGAATAATATATTTCTCTCGAATAAATGGCAGAAGGAACAAATAAGCAAAGACATATTGCAATCACATATTGATTGTCTGTAATTCGGATAAAAGATTCAAAGTTCTTCCTTGCAATAGTACCGAGCCAGAAAAAAAAGATAAATTTTACTTTACTAAAACTGAGAAGTGTTAAAAGCTGCCTCCAAATTCCAAGGTTATAGTCGAATCTGATTATTTCATAATAAAAAGACAAGATAGATAAAGCTAACATAAAGAGCATCACGCCAATTTCTTTCTTGTTTGATTGCTCTTTGTTGAATAGTGCTTCTATTCCAATATAAATAACGAAGTATTGGAATAAAGTATAGGTAAACCAGAAACCGCATTTCGATTCAAAAGTAGTTTGATATTCAGGACCGTTGAACAGACACATATACAGAAGCATAAAAACAAGAAATGGTATAATCTGTACCATAAACTTCTTTTTTATAATTCTGCTGATAGTCTCTTTGTTCCATAGTCGGTCCACTTTGTAAAATAGCCATCCGCTGATGAAGAAAAATAATGGCATGCGGAATCTCATGAAGAACTCATTATATCCGAAGTCAATATTATCCAAGCACCAAAATGCAATGTGATGATAAATCACTAAAATCATGGTAAAACCACGAAGTGCATCTATATACTCAATTCTGTTGTTGGCATTCGGTTCCATTGTGTACTTATTTATATTTCCCGCAAAGTTATGAAATAAATGTGAAATATCCAAATGTTACGCCCTTTTTCTTCCTATGAGTATTGGGATAGTGCGCTTTGCAATAAGAATGATGGGATAGAGAGACGCAACGATGATGAGAGCGGTGGGCAAAGCTTCGTACCATTGGTATGTGATGGTATCATTGAGATGCAACAAATGCCCAAAGACAAAATTGGCTATGGTGACGAGTACGATATGGAGGCCAATGATGACCAAGGTACCAATAGAGAGATTGGTGATGACAGTCCAATGGATAGTACTTAAAAGCTTACAACCATATAATACACCAAATAGAAAACCAATGTTAACAGGATAGAAGAGAACTATGTGAAATAGATGTTGCCCTGAATAGAATGCGTCAAGATGCCATGCAAATAATAGGATGCTACCTGACAGGCAAAAAATGCAACCCGTGAAATAAAGAAACTTGTCATAGAAAGGTACATATTTATTCTTTCCTCTGAGAAGATGATGCTGTCCACAGATATACCCAATATAATAATAAGGTAGGTTCCGCATGAGCCCCATTGGTGTTAGGTTTGGCGCGAAGTACCAATATTTATTGGCTGCGTATAAGCAAACAGAAATGAAACAAAGCATAATAATGATCAGATGCTGATGTCGTGTCTTACGACATAGGTCTATAATAACATGCATAACGAGGATGGCAGGCAGATACCATAATGGGCCGTTTAAGGGTTCTGCAAATGCATTTTCATGTTCCAACATAAGCATTCCGATGATAGGACGTATGGCTTGTATAAGGTCAGGCATTCCGCCGTTTGTCAGGTAATATTTCAAGAGCCAATATGGATAAATAACGGCATTATATATTAAATAAGGTATAATGAGTCCGTACCAGTACTTTTTCCAATTTTCTTTGTCGCAGCCCCTGTCTTTTTTCAGATAGCCTGAGAGAAAAAAGAAGATAACGATGGTGACAGACTGTAGATACCGATAATAGAACCATTCCTGTGACTGAGGCAGGTGACAGAACACGACTGTTGTCACTGCAAGTGCCTTTGCCCAATCAATCCAATTGATTCTTTGCATTTCTCTCTTTTTTTCTGCAAAAATAGTCTTTTTTTAACAAAGCTATGACGGTTTAACTTCCTTTAACAGCTCTTTCAACTATTAATCCATAAAATAATGTATTTTTGCAAAATATAATGTTGCATAACGAATAGGCATTAATATGCATTGGTTTGATAGAATAGTATTCTGGCTATACAATCATCGGAGGATAATAATACTTCTGTTATGTTCTCCTTTATTGTATTTTGTATGGCAGTGGCTATTCGATAGACCAGAATTTGATTGGAGTCTCAACGAGGAATATCCAATATATGATATTCCCCCAAAACATAATGATGATACTTTACGGGTGATAGTGATTGGTGACAGTTGGGCTGAGTATCACATGACGCTTGAATGTGACACCATTTTTTGTCGTTATGCGAAATCGCTAACGACCAAACCCGTGAAATGTCTTTCTATAGGCCATAGTGCAAAAGTTACCAAGGAAATCTATAATGAGATGTTTTCCGAGAAAACAATAGAACATAGTTGGGACCGAAACCGTTGCTCTCAACCATTAATAGAACTTCATCCTGACTATTGTATTATTATGGCGGGTATCAATGATATGCGATTGAGTAAGCCTGTGGATTTTTATGTGGGGAATTACAGACTTATGTTAAACCTGCTCATCAAGAACGGTATACGGCCAGTCGTTTTGGAAATACCTGGTGTTGACTTGAAATACTTTAACGAAAGACGGAAGTATTATAGACGTTGGTTGTTTGGCTTGATTTCCCTTTGGACGAAAGTTGACGATCGTAGTACAGATGTTTACCGGGAGGCAATGAAAAAGATGCTTCAGGAACCGGACTTAAAAAACAAAGTCTTGTTTGTTCCTGCATCAGCCTGGAATCCAGGGGGAATTGAAGCCAATCCTTCAATCTATCTTGATGATAGGTTACATTTGAACTTGGAAGGTTATCATGTGCTGGACTCCTGCATGGCTACAGAAGTGATAAAGGATTATATTTTGAGGAATAATAAATGATGGTGTATATGGAAAAGAAACGAAATGTGACTTATGATTATTTGCGTGGATTGGCGATGCTCCTGATTGTCATTGGTCATTTGTACTTTTATTCGGGGAGGCATGTCGGGGCATTCTTTTTCTACATCTGTGATACGGTAGAACTTCCTGTCTTTATGTATATCAGTGGCTTATTGGCGCATGTTTCAGTTGATCGTTACGGTCTTAGGAAGTTAATCGCAAGCAAAGTGGTGCGACTCTTATTTCCGTTGTTTTCATTTTATATTATTTGGGGACTATGGGATTCTTCGACTTGGCTGACTTTTTGGATGAAAGAGTATAAGTCAGGCTATTGGTTCATGTTCGTACTTTTTGAATTGATGGTAACTTTGTCTTTTATCAAGAAAATGACGTTGAGATTTAAAGTGAAGTCAATCTATATTACATTATTCGTGTATGCATTGTCGACCCTATTAATGACAGTGATGTCCAAGGACAGTCCTGTGAATCGTTTGTTATGTGTGAAATTGTACTGGCATTACTTTCCTTTTTTCATGATGGGCTATTATTCCTATAAACTTGAAAAGTACTTGATTTTGAAATATGCGGCAGTATATCTTTTTCTATATATAATTGCATTCTATTTTAATTTGGATAGGAGTTGGTCAATTCTTATGAATATGGTATGCAACTTATTCAGTCTGTTATTCCTGGTTTCTGTTTTTTCTACCAGATTTAAACCTCTAAAGACTGTTTTTGCTACTGTGGGATTTTATTCTTTACAGATTTATATGGTACACTTTTTCCTATTGTTCCCTTTGTTGAAGATTTTACCTACAATTGAGAATAGATGGTTGGAGTTCCCATATTATACGATAATCGCTTCTGTAATTATCTTTGTCACCATCGAGGTATCCAAGCTGTTGATGAAGAGCGATTGGTTGGCATTATTTCTTTTTGGTATCCGTCGTAAATGAAAAAGTTTATTGCCTGTACAGTTATAACGGTTTTTATGTTGGTGATAGTTATGTGCATTATCATCTACAAGTCGGTCATTCGTGAGGATTTACCCCATGGAGCAGTCATGCACATTTTGCCTGCTTCTAATATCAATAATGTCCGTAATGCTATAATCTTATGTCCAGGAGGGGGCTATGCTTCCTTGGCTAAGTGGCGCGAAGGTTATATGTGGCTGCCATACTACCACTTTTTGGGCTATACGGTAGCTGTTTTGGAATACCGAATGCCTAATCATGATTATCGGATACCTATGACTGATGGCGGTGAGGCTCTTGTTTCTATGAGGAACCATGCTAAAGAGTGGGGGTTTAACAAGAATCAGGTCGGGATGATGGGCTTTTCTGCGGGTGGGCATCTTGTTTCTTCTTTGATGGTCAGCGACAATCCTTTAACGCGACCGGATTATGCTGTACTGTTCTATCCTGTAGTTTCGATGAAGCACGATCTTACTCATCAGGGATCTCATGATAAATTATTGGGAAAGGATGCCACAGCGCAACTGGAGGAACAAAATAGTCCTTATCTTCATGTTTCAGATCAAACGCCTCCTGCCTATATAGTCGTTTGTCCTGACGACAAAATTGTTAATCCACAGAATGCGATATGTTTTTACGATCAGATGCGGGCCAAATCCAGACCTGTTACCCTTCAAACATATCCTTCAGGTGGACATGGTTGGGGATACCGTCTGACCTATGAGTATCATAATCAGATGCTTAAGGATTTAAAAGCATGGCTGCTAAAAATGCAGGCTGCGAATTGGAATACTAAAAATGATAAAGAATGAGAGATTATAGGTTTGATGTGGCCCGTGTGGTCTGTATGACATATATTGTGGCTTTTATGCACCTTTATGCATACGTCTATCCTGAAGGGAGAGACACTTGTTATATTTCTGCATGTGTTGCCTTTGTAGATGCATGTCTTGGGTTGTTTACCTTCATTTCTGGCTATTTGTTGGGCAAGAAGTATTTATTTGGGGAGCAAGGAGATAGTAGTATGTGGATTTTCTATAAAAAACGTATTTTGCGAATTATACCTCTTTATTTCTTGTCTTTATTAGCCTTGTGGTTGATTGGCTTTAATGAAGGACGTCCAACGATCAGCGGTATGTTGTGTATATCGCCTTTCGTCTGGACAAGACCGAGAACTTTGTGGTATATTCCAGTCATACTCTGTTGTTATCTGATTACACCATTGGTTTCAAGAAAAGGATTAGCATGGCGGATTTATAGTAGTCTTTGCGTACTTTTGTTTCTTTTTGGTTCAACATATATCTTTCCTTCAATAGACCATCGCCTTTTGTTTAATGTGTTTTTCTATTTGGTAGGCATTGTTACTGCTTCTTATTTTGACTGGACATTTAATTTTCGCTATGGTGGCATTATCAAAAATGCGATTATATTGTCATTCCTGATACTTCTTTTAGGTGGATTGTTTACTCCGTTGTATTCACATTCACTCTATAAGGAGATGGTTAAATGTGTTGGTGTATTTGCCATATTATTTTTGAGTGAAAGTATCTGTTCTTTTGTTTTTGGCAAGATAAAAAAAATCGGTCAATTGTTTATTTATGTCAGTTATGCAAGCATGTCCTGTTATATGTTCCATCGATTCTTCTATTGGGTGGCAGAGTCTGTATGGAACCCATCAGACACTACAATCAAATGGATATATATGGCAGGATTAGTATTTCCCGTTATGATTGTATTGTCTTATCTAATACAGAAGACTTATGACAGCATGGTTAAAAGGTTTTAGATACCTTTTGTCCCCACTGATAGACCTCTTCTATCGTGGGGATTCCGACATCGTGTTCATGGGCTGTCTCAACGATGAACCGCATGCCATATGGGAAATCCTCTGTGAAATAGCGGCTTGAGAAGTCGGGAATCCACCCACCTTCAACCTCTTTCATAGGTGATAGTATGCCTTGAAACGCTCTGATGTCATGCAACTTTTGTGTAAGAGAAACTGTATCATTACTCTCATAATAGTTGAGGATGGTTGGGATACAGCCAGGTTTTAATCCCAATGCCTTCAGAAGTCGTTGAAATTCTTCGTCCATCCTTAGCAAAAGTGTTGAGGCTTCAGTTGTCCATTCTGCATAAAACTGAGGGTTTCTTGGATAGACAATCCCGGGTTGCCAGTCTTTCCACATGGTATAAAGACGGGCAGGATGGAGGAGGGGATTGCTGTTTGAGAGGCTCACTTCATAATAACTGTCAGCTAAAGAGACAGGTTTTTCGAAGAGTTTTTCTAGTTCTTTTCTGATAGATTCCTTATCTGTGGCGTTTTCTATGGCCACATGGAGTGTTTCTTTATAGCCTTTTAGCTCAGCTTCCTTACCATATTCGATAATTCGAGAGATAAAAGGCACCCGCTGAAAACCAAAGAGAGAAATATCTGATGATAGCACCGCGAAGGCTTCAAAGAAGAAACCAGTACTTGAAACCACCGAACCAACGATACAGTCCTTTGATAAATATGGCTTTATCTTGACGAGTTCCTCATGAATGGCAAATCCTGGCAGACAGACCAAAATCATCTCTGCCTGTGGAATCACTTCTTCGGGTTTTGAGGTTACGAGAGCTAGCTCTCCAGTGAACGTTTTGTCGGGGGCAACAATTTTCAATTCTGTGTTCCATCGCTCTGGTTTAGTCGTCAGAATCGACACTTGATGACCTCTGTTTGCCAGGAACCCTGCACAGACATGTCCTAAATTACCACCTCCACAAATGCAAATATTCATCCGCTTATTTCTTGAATTGTTTCAAACCATCCACCAGCCTGGTATTATCCTCGTGGTTTCTAATAGCGATTCGCATATACTGCTTACCATCAAGGCCAGGCTTGTTACTACAGTCACGGGTCAGGATGTTGTGACGCTTCAGCATATAGAGTACCACCTCGTTAGCGGTATAGGGGGGCATTACCTCGCATAGGAAATAGTTGGCCTGTGATGGCATCACACGTAGATAACTGACTGTTTTCAGCTGCTTTTCGAAATCAGCCCGTTCAGCAACAAACTTACCGCAGGCAGTCTTGTAATCCTTCTCATATTTGTTGTAGATCTGCATGAAGAACTCTGCAAACGAATTGAGATTCCAGATAGATACCTCTTTCTTCATCCGGGCAATCAACTGCTTATTGGCAGAGGCAAGAATGCCCAATCGGATGCCAGGCACACCGAATGATTTTGAGATGCTCTTCATCACAATCAGATTTGGATATGTCTCAAGAAGCTCGTCATTAAGCAGCGAATTGTTCTCATAATCCTCGCTAAAGTCCACAAAACTCTCGTCAATCATCAATTGAATGTCTTGGGCTTTGCTCCAATCTGCCAGTTTAAGCAAATCAGCTTTGGGGATGAAATTACCTGAAGGATTATCCGGGTTAATAATTAATAAGGTGTCGACGGGATGTCCTCCAAAGAAATCCATCAATTCCTGAGCCGTATAACGAAAACTGTCGTTTTGGGGAACGAAAGTCACCAGTTGTTCCTGAGGCAGGCGATTGGGATATTCCTCAAAGGTAGGACGGATGACACCGACTTTGCCTTGGATGTCCGACATCAGAACCTTGATGAGCTCAGCAGCGCCATTGCCCGGAATGATATAATCTTCGCTGACGCCGAAACACTTACTGGCGATAAGTGTGTTGACCTTCATACCCGAGGGGTATTCCGTCAGCAAGGTCTTGAAGTTAGCCTGCATTTCGTCAATGACGCGTGGCGTTGGGAAGTAGGGATTCACCAGATAGCAGAAATCGAGCATCTTTGGGAATCGCCAGAATCCACCAAAGCGGCCGTAGTATTTTCTCAGCAGATCTTTCTCGTCTGCAAAGAGCGCCTCTGCGATATCCAAATCCTGTTTGTCGTCGATTTCATACCATTTCTCGTTCGTGATGGGCAGTGCCTTCAGGTCGTGGCTGTTCAGGAATGAGATGATTCGCAGCACGTTCTCGTAATATTCATTATTGCCAACCGCCTTTGAATAGGCTTCGAGGAAAGGAACATATTTCGTCTTCGAGAAGGCTTGACTGAACTTGTAAATATTAACTGTCTTATAATACGAATCAGTTTCATTATAATTGAAGGCTGCCTTAGGCACAAAGTTTACGATGTTATTGTCATCATCAAGCTTCACCATCGTACCGTCCATCCAGGTTTCATATTTAGCAACAAGGGCAAGGTTGGGGTAGGGGTTCTCTGTCAATAACGAGAACATACCATCGTCAAAAATTAGGTCGCTCTCAACTAATAGAGTGTCGTCTTCCTGGAGCTTGTCTTTTGTCAAAGCTAATGAATAGATGTTGTTAGTCTTATCGTAGACGGGATTTTCAATGAACTCAATCTTGAGTTGTTCTTTATACCTGTCACCGAGATGGTTAATTACGTTTTGGCCCTGATAACCTACAACGATGATGACTCTATTAAGTTTCAATTCGGCTAATTGACTCAGTGTTCTGTCAATGAGGCGCACACCGTTCACGGGCAACATACATTTGGTATTGTCCTTTGTATATTCCCCGAGTCGTCGGCCCATGCCTGCTGCTAAGATGATTGCTTGCATATTCTGATAGGTTTAATGGCGCAAAGTTAATATTTTCTGCGAGAATGACCAAAGTTTCGGGCTTTTTTCTGTAATTTTGCAACCGTAATGGCAAAGCAACGGATAGAATACATCGATGCGATGCGAGGATTCACCATGATTCTCGTAGTGTTTGCGCATGTCTGCCATTTCTGTTTTGGAAATGACAGAATGGGCTATAATGCTGTTTTTATCCTCTTCCGTCTTCCTTGTTTTTTCATGCTGAGTGGCTGGCTGTTCGAACCAGTATCCAGAAATCCATTCAAGACTGTTGCCAGGCATAAGGCAATGGTTCAGTTGGTGCCAACTTTCATCTTCCTCTTGCTTCTGGCGCCTCCGCCGGAGTTCTTCCATCAGTTGGGTGCGCTGAAAGGTGGCTATTGGTTTACGTTTGTGCTCTTTGAGTTCTTTATTCTTTATATGCTCATTGTAAGGGCTGGAAAGCATTGGACACCGATTCTGGCAATAACCATCACAATAGCCTCGTTCATCTATGCCCGATATTACGACAATATAAAGACTTCATCAGCAGGTTATCAGCTGTTGGTTGTCGATTTTCTTGGTTTCTTGAGTGTTACGACGTGGCGACTTTTCCTGTTCTTTTATCTTGGAACTTGGATAAGACGTCATTTTGATGCTTTTATCCGATGGACGAACAAACCTTTAGTGATTCTTCCGATGTGTGCAGCATTTTGCTTCATAGCGTCTACGTCCCACAAAGATAATATGTGGTTTGAGATGTTCAGATACTATGGTGGCGGTGTCACAGGCATGATCATGATCTTCACTCTCTTTCGCCTCCTGTACACATCTTCCATCATCCATCTTCCATCATCCATCACCCATCATCCATCTTATTTCTTACAATACGTCGGTAAAAGAACACTCGACATTTATCTGTTACATTATTTCTTTTTGCCTCGTTTCCTGATGGAATATGCCCCACAACTTCAGGCCTGTGATAGCCGCTTTTTGGAATTTGTTGTCATCATGGTTTTGTCCTTAATCATACTGGTGCTTTGCTTGATTACCAGCTATATCATTCGCCTCAGTCCATTCTTAGGACATTATTTGTTTGGCGTGAAATATTAATTTTTCCTTGATATACTTCGTTTTTTCGATTTTATTTCGTAACTTTGCAGTCAAATATAACAACCATGGCTAAATTGTTCAACTTTCGTGAGGTTCCTGCAGGCTATAAGCTCTGTTTTAATGGGCAATGCCCAAGGAAGGATGGTTGTATCCGTTTCCTGGCAGGTCAGCATGTGCCTTCAACGTTGATGAGCGGACCCTCAATCTATCCAAATTCCCTGACGGATGGCATCTGTCCCTATTTCAAGCAGACGCGTGTCATTCATGGCGCCTGGGGATTCCGTAATCTTTATAAAAATGTGGCAAAGGCAGATGCACCAATCTTGAAGGCAAAGGTGATAAATTATCTGGGGGGACCTGTTGCCTGTTATGGTTATGTGCATGGTGATAAACTATTGACGCCAGAGCAACAAGCGTGTATCCAAGAATTCTTCAATGAATTGGGATACACCAATACCATCGTTTTTGAGGGATATTCCATTATGTACGATTTTTCGGGAGAAGTGACCGATGAAGTCTCAAAGGTAGATAATCGCGAAGAATGAAGCAATCCAGCCGATGATGCAAATCTGGATAAAATGATCCTTTACCAATGATTTTGTGGGACTGCCGCTGAGGCCGAAAACAATCATGTTCTGCAGATAGCGGAGCAAACCTGCCAATACCCAACCGCTGGTTAGGTAAACATAGCGGGTCCCCATTCTCTCAATGACTTCTGGCGACATGGTGTACATAATATAGCACACCATCGTGACAGATGCAATAATGGCTGTAGCCTCGTTTATGAAAGTCTTATTGTAACCTGTAATGGAAATACGTGGCTTCTGCCCTGTCTGTTCATAGAGCCGATAGTCATCGTTACGTTTCGTAAAGGCCAGAAAGAGTGTAACAAGTAAGGTCATCAGCACCAGCCAATGCGAAATCCAGATATCAGTAGCAACACCTCCAGCGAGCACGCGCATCACAAATCCGATGGCGATAATCGAAACATCAAGGATGGCAATCTGCTTGAGTCGCAGGCAGTAAGCAATGTTCATTAACCAATAGCCACCTATTATTATATATAAATAAGGTGTATTTACACTTTGGGCCAATGGTATCAGTGCAAAAGCGCCTGCCAAACAAAGTGCCATCATTGCGTAACCAGCTTTCACGGAAACGGCTCCTGAAGCAATCGGACGTTTACACTTCTTGGGATGTTGTCGATCTGCCTCCACATCCTGCAGGTCATTAAAACAATAGATAGAACTTGATATCAGGCAGAATGAAGCAAATACTACGAACGTAGGCCAAAAGAATTCTGGCTTCAGTAGATTGGTGCTGAAGAAAGCCGGTGCAAATACGAATCCGTTCTTGATCCATTGCAGCGGACGGAGAAGTTGAAGGTAATGTTCTATTTTCTTCATTTTACGCTGCAAAAATACGACTTTTCCTTGAAACGGCCAAAAAATACTCTTTTAATTAAAACATCAAAGAGTTAACAGAATAAAATCGGAGTGTGAACTGAAAAATGGAAATTGGTTAATTGCCAAGGGAAAATCAGTTAATAGGGAAGGGATAATTAGTTAATTGGGAAGGGAAAATGAGTTAATATGAAAAGGAAACTATCCTAAGGCGTACGGATAGATGCCTTAAGGCATACAAAAAGACGGCTTAAGGCGTCTGAACGTATTCCTTAAGCCATCTTGAAATTTGTTATAACTTTATTTTTATTCGTCCATTTCAATTAATTCATAGATAATTGAGTGTCCTATTCTCCGTTGTTTCAACCGTGGATGGTCGGAAGCACACCATTGACGGAGTTTTTTCGTGGCAGCGTATTTCGATAAACCGCTGTAGAACATGAAGGTGGATACAGTTGTGTAGTTGCCTTCGGCATGGATGCTCTTGCGGAGGGCCTTTTCCATAAATTCATCATTGACCAGCAATAGCGTAGAATCAGCCTTTTGCACATAACGGTAACCTGCAATTCGGTATTTTACCTCTTCTGTGAATTTTGCGGATGGGCGGAAATCAATGCTCTTAAATTCAACATCGTTGTGACGAACTTCGCGTGTATTAGTAACCTTTCGCTTCATCCCCAATTTCGGAGAGAATACACCTAAAGGCGTCTGTACACGATAGCCTTGGCTGATCCATTTGACGCACTCTTCGAGGAAAGCATCAAAGGAACGTTGAAGTTCACCTTTCCTCACGGCATTTGTGAGGATGAGATAACCATCTAATTCGTCGAATTCCATCGTACGATTGCTCAGTGGCGTGGCATAGAGCACAACACCCCCCTCATCATCTGTACTTGGTGAGCGATGAACCTCAAATGGAAATCCGTTGGTCTTGCGTGGCATATTTCTTTTCCTCTAATTTGTTATTTTTACAAAGATACGAGAATTAGTCAAAAAATGGCTGTAATGCCAAATGTCGGATAATTATCTCATATCATGGCTTATATTATTATCAGAGTTCAAGTACTTTCTCAATAATCGGAGCGATGTCATAATACTTGTATTCTGCCAGGCGGCCACCAAAGGTGACATGCTGTTCCTGATCTGCTAATTCCTTGTATTTCTTATAAAGATTATTATTTCGCTCATCGTTAACAGTATAGAAAGGCTCAATGCCAGGGTGCCACTCTGATGAATACTCGCGCGAGATGACAGTTTTCGGGCATTTGTATACGTCATCACCAAACATTTCGAAATGCTTGTGTTCGATAATACGGGTATAGGGCGTTTCAGAATCAGTGAAGTTCATGACGGCATTGCCCTGATAGTTTGGCATGTCGAGCGTTTCTTGTTCAAATCGTACACTGCGCCATTCCAATTGCCCAAACTGATAATCAAAGTATTCATCAATTTTCCCGGTATAAAGGATATGATCTGCAATGCTCTCCCAATACTGGCGATCATCAAAGAAGTTGATATTGACTCGTGTTTCGATGCCGTCAAGGAGACCATCAATCAATTTGTTAAAGCCCCCCATCGGGATACCTTGGAAACGGTCGCTGAAATAATTATTGTCATGAACAAATCGAACAGGGAGTCGTTTGATGATAAAAGCTGGCAAATCTGTGCACTTACGACCCCATTGTTTCTCAGTATAACCCTTTATTAATTTCTCATAGATATCCTTACCTATTAATAATAAGGCCTGCTCTTCAAGATTTCTTGGTTCGGTAACCCCATCTGCTTTCATTCGCTCCAATGCCTTCTGCCGCTGCTCGTCTATCTTTTGACGGGCTTCTTCAGGTGTCAGCACTCCCCACATTTGATAGAAAGTGTTCATGTTGAAAGGGAGATTATACTGTCGTCCTTTATAGTTGGCTATAGGAGAGTTTGTATAACGGTTGAATTCTACAATGCTATTCACAAACTCCCACACTTTTTTATTATTGGTATGGAAAATATGTGCGCCATATTTGTGCACATTAATACCTTCTATGCTTTCGCAGTAGATGTTGCCCCCAAGATGTGGGCGAATGTCAATTACCAGGCAACGTTTGCCTTCTTGTTTTGCTTTGTAAGCTGCAGTGGCACCGTATATGCCTGCACCAACAATTAATAGGTCGTACTTTTTATTTGTATTCATATAGCCATATTTTTTGCAAAAGTATGAAAAAAAAAGCTATAATACAAATAATATAGATCTTTTCTTATCTTTTTTTTATATAGATACAAAAAACTATGCTTTTCTTTGGACTTGTCTCAAAAAATAACTATATTTGCAGAATTAATTATTAAAATAATTCTATGCATTCTCTTGAATCTTATCTGAAAGTTAATTCTGTTAGTCTTATTCTCGTTTTGTGTGTACTAAATCTCCTAGTTATGCACTATAATATTCTATTCTTATGTGGAATAGAAACGGAATTAGATTTTACCCTTTTTATGGATCATCTTTTAGGGGTATGTTTTGATGTGGGTATTATGTACCTTGCTTTTTTCTTCTTATCGTTGAAAAGACAAATAGCTTCCATATCAGCTTGTTTTGCGATTACATGGTTATGGGCTTTTTCTAATATTATATATTCAAGATTCTTTTTCCATTATTTGACTTTATCAGCCATTAATCAAGGAAGAGTTCTGGCTGATGATTTGATTATCAAGTGTATTGTTGACAGTTTTCAATTAATAGACTTTTATTATCTATTTGTTCTTTTGGCATTTGTTTTTTTATTATATATGAGGCCTGTTAAGGTATCCTTTCCTTTACCAAGACAGATACTGATGTCGATATGCATTGTTATTATTGTTGATATATTTGCGCATGTGTCATATTGTATCTGTGATCCTCAGTTACGTTATGTTGACTATTTCATTCACAGGATGTATATGCGTCATTTCTCCACTCATAAGATTCTCTCACAACCAAATCTAACTCATTTCGTTCGCGGTGATTTAAGAACTATAGGTGCAGAGCTTGTGATTAATTTACAAGGGAAAATCGAACTGACACACGAACAAATAACAGAAATAAAGGAAATAATTTCCCAAAATGAAATCTGCACGTCAAGTATTCCAAAGGTTTCTTCGAATCGGAATGTCATTTTCATTCTCGTCGAATCATATATGTCGTTTACTTCTGATATGAAAGTGGATGGTTGTGAAGTAACGCCTTTTCTGAATTCACTGAAGCATGATACCACGGTATACTACAATGGGTTAATGCATGAAAATGTAACAATTGGTGAATCTTCTGACGGCCAGTTTATTTATATGGCAGGATTACTTCCCTTACGCTCTGGAGTTACAGTGTCGAAAGCACGTAATGTTTTTTTGTATGGACTTCCTAAAATGCTTGGCAGGGAATCTCGAATGATAATTCCTACTGTAACATCAATGTGGAATCAAGATGAAATGTGTCGTCAGTACGACTTTCATTGTCTTTATTCGAGTAAAGATTATGGAAATGGTAACATAAAATGTCTTAATGACGAACAGGTGTTCCAACTGGCCATGCAGAAGGATAGAGCTTCGTGTCAACCTTTCTTCTCTGTTATTCTTACTATGTCTATGCACCAACCATATACAGAGCAGATAGATTCAACGTTCCTCGTATCAGATTCTTTTGCCTCAAAAGATCTTGCCAACTATCTGAATGTATGCCACTATACAGACAGTCAAATAAAAAAATATTTTGAGAATCTGAAAAGTACAGGGCTTTATGATAATTCTCTTATCATTATTGCTGCAGACCACCCTGTACATAATACAGACTTCGGTGGAGTAAGTAAAGCTATTCCTCTATATCTGGTAAATGTTTCCAAAGAAGTACATGACAGGATGTGGCGAGGCGAGTGTAATCAAATTGATGTCTATACGACGATATTGGACTTGTTGGGTGTTGAATCTGATTGGTATGGGTTGGGGCAATCACTTCTTTCGCCCCAATACAATAACTATATAGACACACGAAAATGGGATGTTTCTGAGTGGATAATCAGAGGTGATTATTTTTCAAAACAGCAATGAAGCCGATGATAGTTTATCGGAATTCCATTCTTTTTTCAATAATCAGAGTGATGTTGCTTTGTATGCTGCCATTGTACCATAAATGCCAGCACCAACAATCAACAAGTCGTACTCCTTTTTTATTCATTTTGCTATATTTTTAAGTAAAAGTAAGAAAAAAAACGGTGAATTACAATTTTTGTGGCACTTTTCTTGTATAATTTCAAAAATAGTCGTACTTTTGTAATTAAATACAAGAATATGCTGTTTTCTATAATTACAATAAATTACAATAACTGTGAAGGTCTTCGACAAACCATAGACAGTGTGGTTAGCCAAACTTATCATGAATATGAATATATAGTTATAGATGGTGGGTCGACAGATGAGAGTGTCAATATTATAAAATCTTTCTCTGATAAAATAGATTATTGGGTGTCAGAAAAAGACCGCGGAATCTATCATGCAATGAATAAAGGAGTCGCTCATGCTCATGGCGAGTATTGCATATTCATGAATTCTGGGGATTGCCTTTACGATGACAAAGTATTGGGTCGTCTTGCGGATACTGATTTTCAAGAGGATATCGTTGTCGGTAAACTAATATCTGATACGAGTGGTCAAATTTTGTTTACTCCCCCTATAGATAAAATTTCTTTATATTATCTTTATTCTGGAACCGTTCCTCATCAAAGCTCTTTCATTAGGACGGAATTGCTTCGAAAGATTCCCTATGATGAGAGTTTGAAGATTGTTTCTGATTGGAAGTTCTTTGTGCAGGCTATTATTTTGTCAAATTGCTCTGTTAGATACGTTGATGTTTTTGTGGCGAAATTTGATATGGAAGGCATTAGCACCTCCAATCCTGAAAGAATGTGGAAAGAGAAGGAACAAGTTATATCATCAATGTTCCCCCCTAGAGTTCTTGCGGATTATAAGTCAATGAAAGACTCAGAATGTTTGACACAAACGTTGACTCCTCAATTGCGTCATCATTATAGAATTGATAAATTCCTTTATGGATTAGGGAGGATGATATTGAAATTCACGAAGAAATGAACATGGATCAGCAAATTAAAGTTTCAATCCTAATGCCTATATTTAAAGTGGAGCAGTATCTTGAAAAGACACTGGACTCTATCTTTACTCAAACATATCCTTATTTGGAGTATGTTTTTGTAAATGATTGCTCACCAGATAATAGTTTACAGGTACTTACAAACACTATTAATAAGTATGGACTTAAGGGAGAACAGTATACGATTATTACTCATGAAAAGAATGAGGGCATTGCTGTTTCAAGAACTGATTGTATAGCTCATGCCAAAGGAGATTATGTATACTTCGTTGATAGTGATGATTGGATTGAAAAAGATTCTGTCGAGCAAATGGTCTTTGCGACTAAGGATGGTATGATAGACATCGTTGGATGTGATTTTATGAAAGATTTTATATCTGGCAAAACAACTTATCACCATGAAAACTATGCAGAGTCATGTGATGAAAATATGATTAGATGTCTTAACTATGATATCGCTACTGTTCTGTGGAAACTTCTAATCAGACGAAGTCTTTTTGACAATTTCTCAATAACTCCTCATGTAGATATTGTAGAAGATTATATCATGTCTGTAAAACTCTATTATTTCGCCAATAGTTTTGTCTCGATCCCTAAGGCATTTTATCATTATGTGCAGTATAATCTTGCTCGAGTATCTCTTCAAACACTATGGAGTGTTAATATGCATATAAAAGGGGTAGAAGAAGTTGAGAAGTTCTGTCGTGATAAAGGTCTTCTAAATGATGATGTTGAGCACAAATTGTTGCTGAGAAAATTTAACATTAAAAGTAATTTTCTGACGAAACAACTTTTAAATTACCAACGTTATGAACATACATTTCCTGAAGCTAAAGGCATTTGGCGTGAAATGAATTATTCTAGAAAAGAAAGGATAAAGTTTTGGTTGGCTGAACATGGTTTATACTCATTATTAAAATTGATTCAAAGATAAATGGGCCAGGAGATAAAAGTATCTATCCTCGTACCTTTTTATAAGGTAGAGCAATATGTGGGTCGTTGTGTAGAATCTCTCTTTACACAAACCTATAAGAATATAGAGTTTATATTTGTAAACGACTGTTCTCCAGACAATAGTATGGAAGTTATCAATGAGAAGATAGCTGAATATGATATGGCTTCCAAGTGCAAAATTATTGTCCACGAAAAGAATCAGGGTATATCAGTATCACGTAACGATTGTCTCGATAATATGACGGGTGATTATTTCCTGTTTATCGATAGTGATGATTATATTGATCAAGATATGGTTGAGCTTCTTGTAGAGTCCGCCCAAAAAGAAAATGCAGATATTTCTGGTTGTGGCTATATAGAGGAATATGCAGACCATAGTGTTGAACACCCTCAGAAGTATACTAATGATCATAACGAAATGATGCGTGCCATTACGCTTCTTACTATTAAAGGAGTGATGTGGAAACTGTTAGTGCGAAGCACGATTGTTACCGAGCATCGCGACGAAGTGCGGTTTATCCCAGATCGGAATATGGTGGATGACTATCTATTCTGTTGTCAGATTTTCTACTATGCGCAGCGTTTTGCAGGTGTTGATCGTTGTATGTATCATTGGATACAATATAATCCCAATAATTACACACATACAACTATTTTTGCCGTTGAAAGTCAGGCCATGGCTATACGAAAAACGGAGGAGTTCTATCGTGAAAAGGGGGTTTATGAGGTTGTGAGGGATTCTTTGCTGCAGCGTAAGTTCGTATCAAAGTTGCCATTGCTCCTTGATAAGAATTGCCGTGATGTACAACGTTGGCGCAGGATATTCCCAGAAAGCAATGATGTGTGGCGTGAAATGCGTTTTTCTAAAGGCAATAAGCGTATATTCCGTTTGGCACAATCATCTTTTTATTGGCTGATACCTTTGTTGGTGCGATAGTTCGTATGAATGAGGAACTTAATTGAGAGAGGATGGGACAAAGGATTGAGTTTGTTGACTTGGCTAAAGGTATATGTATTTCTTTAGTTGTCCTTCTTCATGTGTTTGGTGATCTGTCAGGTGGCATCATTCAACTCATGAATCTATTTCGTATGCCATTGTATTTCGTTCTTTCAGGTTTATTCTTTAAAACCTATGATGGCTTGATACCTTTTATTAAAAAGAAAACGAATAAATTGTTGATACCTTTTTTTTTCACTTTCTTTTTTGTGATTATACCGACAACTTTTTTATTGGGTAAATTTGAAGGTAAAACCATTTCTTTATACGAGTTACTATGGATAGGGGAAGGAAAACTTAATCTTGGTATAGATGGCGCAATTTGGTTTTTGTTGTGTCTGTTTGCTGTCAATATATATTTCTATTTGATATTCTTGTTAACAAAAAAGAATGTTGTCGGCATCTTAATTCTTTCCTTGGCATGTGGCGGTCTCGGTTATTTTATGAGCCGATATGGCACACATGTCCCAATGTGGATGGATTCCGCATTAACAGCAATGCCTTTTTTCCTTACTGGCTATTTATTACGTTGTTATTCTCAAGTATTATATGGCTTTCTTTCGAAGAAAGATATATTGCTTGCTATGGTTTCTTTACTTTTGTTGGTTTCTGTTTTTTTGTATGACGAATGGCAAGGGAAAAATGTTATAGCTTTTGGAGAGAATACTTTTGACATACCTTTTTTGTCACTATATATAGGAGGTATTGCTGGAACTTATTTTGTACTTATGGTAGCCAAGTGTTTTAGGCATTTTCCAATTATTTCTTATATTGGTAGATATAGTATTGTTGTTTTGCTTACTCATTTGTTATATCTGTTTGTTATTCGAAATATTCTTTATCAATTAAACATACCTCAAAATGGCATAATACTCAATCTGATTGTTTTTATCATAATAATGTTGCTTTCCGTTCCAACCATTTCTTTTTGTGTCAAGTACTTGCCATATTGGTTTGCACAGAAGGATTTATGGAAATAAACAGATTGCTTCTACCAATAACAACCTTCTTCTATATTGGCAAATTGCGGTGGAGTCTCTTTTGTCGAAGGACGTACCCAGTGTGGTGTGAAAAATGAAGAATAACTGGTTCCATTAAAACCATAATTAAGATCTTCCCATCGTTTACCCTTTATTCCAAATAGTAGTTGAGTCGCTCCTCCTAGATGAATCGCTTTTTTCCCCATGCGTTTACAATGAGCAGCAAGTAATAATCCATATGCGCCACATCCGATTATGCATATATCATAATCAATCTTGTCGATTTCATTCTCCATATAGTGAAGGGCATCAAACCAGGTGCTGAAAGTGTCAGGATTTTGACCTGTAATTGATTGTACTGCTTTTATAGTTGTTAGAGAAAAATCAGGAAGAATCCGAGGGTCTTTATGAATATTTTCCCTTTGGACATATTGAGTTTGTATTGTTTCAGTAAAAGGGTGAACGACTAAAACCTTTTTATTTTCCAAAGCAGTAGACCATGGTTTCGTATCACTTCCCCAAAGTGGATTCAACAACTCCAAATCTACAAATGTTGTATTAGTAAGTTTGTCTAAGAAGTAACCTTCTTCTTTACACCAAGAACCTAATACGTCAAGCAGAGGCATGGCCTTCATCATCTCTTCCCCAAATTTATCTAATTGTTCTATACTTGGCGAAAAAAAACCTGCATTATAATACATCCTGTTAATGGTATTCTCTGGATACCACCATATATCACTTTTTCCACGAGCATAATTAATCAGATCGTATTTGTAAAATAGTCGATTTCTTGTGAAAACTGTACTTTCAATTTCGTTTGAACCAAAACGACCTATCATGCAGGGCTTATCAGAACGGAGTAAGTCGTATATTGTCTTGTTAGCAAATGCGGGGTCTCTATTAGGGATGGGATGGGGTAGTTTATATGTTCCACAAAAAGACGTGTGGATTCTTCTTGCTGCATTGAAGACTTTAATGATGACTTTGTCTGATAATGAAACCATGATTGTTATTTTTTGAAGTGAAGAATAATAATAGCACGCGAATAAAAATCTTTGGCTCCCTTACAGAATATATAAATAAGAGTCAAATTGATTGCAAGATAAATAAGCACTCCTATAATACCATAGAGTAATAACTGAAAATAATTATTAGTAGATATGTCAAACATGCCCAGTAGTATATGAGCTGTCGTGAAACTGATGATGGATACTATGAAGTTGCGATATGCTCCTTTCCAGTAAATGGAATAACTTAGGTGCAACCCAGAATGAAATAGATAATAGGGCTTCCATAACAGACCTATGAGAGTGGTTGTAATAACCTTATTAAGCAAAATTCCAGCAATTCCCCAGAAATATCCACCTACTAATGTAATTACTATTGTCATACATAGTTCTAACCATGCAGTCCAAGTGTCTGCGAAAAGGCCATGAGTAGCATTAAACATGTCTACACTTCCTCTTGACGTCCCAATGTATATAGATAGAACTAATAATATAAGAATTTCACGCGATAGAATATATTCTGGACCCAACCAAAGGCTAATAAATGGTTCTATAAAATGATATATCGAGAAGCATAGGAATCCTGCAACGAAATGACGTATTGTTGTTATTTCCCAAAACACGTTCAGGATTTTTTGCTTATTCCCTTCTGCCACTAAATTTCCAATACTCGCCTCCATGCCTCCCAAAATAGAACTAAACAATTGACCTATTTTTGTTGTGACAATTGTATAATTACCATAAAAGGCAACCATTTTGAGGGATACAAATAGAAAAATAAATAGTTCATCGCTCTTATAGATTAAAAAATCTTTGATTTTATGGATGAATATTTGTCGGGTATATGTCAGTATACTTGGATACTTTTTTAGAAGCGCACGTCCTTTTGTTTTATTAGTTTTTAACCATGGGTATTCTCTATTTATTTTCCAATTGAGGATGATACATCCAATTATCCCAAAAATAAATTCAATAGCTACCCATAGATAAAGGTTCTTATAGTTATATGCAAGGTAAATTTGCAACAAAATTTTTATCAAGTTTGCTGATTGGGTGTAAATAGAAACGAGATATTTTTTTTGGTCTGCACTTAATAAAATTTGTCTATAATTTATGAAATATCCAATTAATGACGAACCAAGAATAGAATAAAAAGAGAAATAGACTATGCCTAACCCCAAAGTTGTATTCCCAAATATAAATGGAAAGAAAAGGCTTATCGCAATACCAACTCCTAATATGATACAGCCTATCCAATTGTACAAATAGCCAAAGACTGATAGAATTTCAGATACTTCTGGTTTGTTGTTTTGTTGTAATGGCTTATATAATAAATAGCCTATACTACCTCCAATACCTAATTCTGCAAGATTAAGATAACCTAAAATATTGGATAGAGTACCATTTAAGCCAATAAATTCAGCTCCAAGACATTGTAGAAATATCTTTCGAGAGAAGAATGCCAAAAATAGTGTGAGGAAATAAAATATAAGATTTACTTCCGCATTTTTTATACTTTTACTAACTCGTCCACTCATTTATTCTTTATATAGTGTAAATCATTGATGATTTTTCTATATGTAGCATGCCAATTGTCGATGTTAAGTCCTTCATGTGCATTATCAAGTGGCATGATCAAAGGCACGTGCTTGATTCTCAGATGATGTTTTTCGCAAAACACATTGATGAGGCGTTCACTCATATAGCCATAGATGCGACTTTGGACTGGATCATTGATGGGAGGCACACGGCGTTCTACCTCAAAAAGTATATCAAATAGCCATTCAGAATAGGCATCGAAGTGTTCCCAATGTGTGATGAACATATTATAGCCAACTGCCTTATTGCTATGATCCATTGTCTTCTCGAAGGCTGGGATGTATTGTGGACTGCGATCCTTTATAATCTGACGGAGCATCTCCCAATCCTTGGAGATATGATAATCTGCATATTGCTGGGTATTGCTGACACGCCAATGTCTGGCTATTGGGAGGATGATATCGTATTTTTTAAATATAGTTTCTAAATTAGGGAACTGATATCCCTGTTTGAGAAAGACTTCTGTTGGAATAAAATGTTTGTCTGCTGAGAACTGAGGCCATTTCTTCTTGAAGTCGAAATAGCGACGATAATGGTTCAAACCAACGATATCTACATTCTTCAGGTTTTTCCATGCCCAATAGTGGCAGGTTAATTCACAGAAATGTGGATTTTTGATGGATATGTTGTCACCCTCATTGTCGGGTTGATATCCCAATATGGATTGATGAAGAGCAGCCCCCGCCTGAACAGGTAGGAAAAAGGGATGCTTTGGCAACTCTACTTCTTTATGAGCGCAGATAAATATCTTAATCGTTTTCATAGGCTATCCGTGTTGAGTATGTATAAAGTCAGTATTCTTTCTATCAATATGCAATATGTTCTTGAACATTCTTAAAACCAGTCCGGGAATAGCTAATACTTTACTGAATGAACGCTTTCGTAATTGACTTGGAATGGCAATGAAAATAGAAATGGCTAGTACGCCGAGAAGAATCCACCACTTTTCGCACCACTCTGGAACAATAAGTGTCATAAGCACTGAGATCCCCCCAAGGAGAACAATGAGAATAGATCTGGGGATAAGGGCTTGTTGGATAACCTTATCGACAAAATTGATGTTGCCATGGAGAAGTGCTTTGGGCACTTTTGGTAACTGCGAGAACAGGCTTTGGACTTGGGCTGTCATCCATCGCATACGTTGACGCTGGAAATTATCCTGATTGCTGACTTTCTCATCAAAGACATGGATGTCAGGCGCGTATTTGATAAAGACACCTTGATGAAGCAAAAGGGCTTCCATTTCACGATCTTCACCTGCTGTGGTTAACTTAAAGACGTTTTCTTTGAATAAGTTATAATTGAAACACATGCCAGAGCCGATCAGTGCAGAAGAAAGTCCCAAACGGTTATGGGCTTTACGGAAGATGGTATTGTTGATCTCTTCACTTGCGCCGTCAAGAACAGCAACATCATTATTCGCGTTTTTTGCACAACGGTGACATTGGATGGCATCATACACGCTACATAGTATATTGAGTTGGGAAAGGAATTCCGGTCGGACGACATTATCTGCATCCAGAATGACTACGTTGTCATAATCACTATTAACATTCTCTATTGCAAACTGCATGGCCTTGGCCTTCGAGCTTTTATCAAATGTGGGCTGGAGTAGGGTAATAGGTA
>Ga0310694_10000806_pt1 | contig 39214 bp, 37 predicted proteins | sample 174DNAGHGhighgp2_FD_203884 | JGI IMG/M metagenome (GOLD analysis project Ga0310694, IMG submission 203884) | Sheep rumen microbial communities from Palmerston North, Manawatu-Wanganui, New Zealand - 1742 DNA GHGhigh gp2 (v2) (version 2) | ecosystem: Host-associated > Mammals > Digestive system... | reverse complement strand
GTATCAGATAGACATCTATAAAGACGGCGCTACTTTCTGCCATCTGACATTAGGTCCTACCGGTACATTGGTCGGCATCTCATTTGCTCCCGGCAAAAATGCTCCCTCAGATACCACAGTACCTTCAAGTCTCTCCTTCAATGTCACCGGTCTGGATGCGGCATCGCGGTATAACTACGTGCTCTCTGCACTCGATGCAAGCGGTACGCCTGTCCACGTCTATACCGGTGCGTTCGCCACCACGGGATATCCCGGTGTACTGATAGAAGGCGGTGATGAAGTCATTCCTACACCACCTGTCATTCCTTCCAATCCGGAGCCTTCAGGAACGCCAACAGGTATAGAAGAAATCTCCGATGGAATCGGGACTTTTGAGGGTTCAAACGGCAAGGTTTTCTTAAACGGCCGACTCCTCATCCTCCACGGGGACAAGATTTATACGATCACCGGTCAGGAGGTGAGATAAAATTCGAAGATAAAATGCAGTAAGTGGTGGCAGAAATGTCACCATTTGTTGTAATTATCTAAATTTTTCATTTTCTGTATAAAAAATTTGCACAATTCAAAAAAAAGTTGTATCTTTGCAACGAATTTGAGAATTCAAGAAGGGAGATCGTTTTTTCAGTATTATTTTGAAATTTTAGCGTGGTGACAGTGGTTAAAGCAACCATTGAGCACCCATTCAGCATCCATTGAGCATCCATTGGGAGTAGGTGGAAAAGAGGTGAGGATTTGGGATTTTATGGGGAAGGAAGGAATGGCCGGTAAGGAAAGAATGGCCGGGAAGGTAAGGTGATGTAAGATATGTGTATTCATTTGGATTGTAATAATTTCTTTGTGAGTTGCGAGTTGATATCGCGGCCTGAACTGCGGGGGACACCTGTGGTGGTGGCGAACGATAACGGCAACAACGGAGGTATCATCTTGGCTCTCAACCAGGAGGCGAAAGCTGTGGGGTTGAAGCGCGGCAATCCGCTTTTTCTGGTGAGTCAACTGATTGAGAAACAGCACGTTGCGGTGATCGACGTGCATCATCAGTTGTACCACGATATCTCGCATCAGATCATGGAGCATGTGCGGCAGACGGAGATGGTGCTGGACTTCGTTCAGTACAGCGTGGATGAGTTCTTCGGCACGATGCCGGACGACGACCCGATTCGTCTGCGCGGGTACCTGCTGAAGCTCAAGAACCTCATTTGGGAGAAGACCGGTATCCCCGTCAGTTGCGGTGCCGGCATGAGTTATACGTTAGCAAAGACGGCGACGTGGTTCGCGAAGCATTATCCGGCGTACGAAGGCATCTGCGTGATGCCCGCAGACAAACGCGAACAAGCCTTGGCGAGAGTGCCTATCGCGGACGTATGGGGCATCGGTCGGCGGAGTATCAAGAAACTGAGTCAAGAAGGTATTCAGACGGCACTCGACTACACGCAGAAAAGCGAGGCGTGGGTGCATCGGATGTTCAACGTAACGGGTGTTCGTACGTGGAAAGAGTTACGCGGAGAACCGGCTATCACGTTAGCGAGTCACGAGCGGCAGAAGAGCATCATGTACAGCCGCACTTTTGCGCATATGACGGACAGTAAGACCGTGTTGCTGCGGGAGTTAAGTAACTATGCCACCGCCGCTACGCGGCGTCTGCGCGAGCAAGGGTCGTTATGTGGTGCAGTAACGGTTTTTCTGGCTACTAACCGCCACCGAACGGACTTGGCGCAATACAACGCGGACGACATGCTTAAGTTGACGACGCCGACCGATGACACCCGCATTGTCATGCAAGCTGTAAGCACCCTCCTGGGGCGGATCTACCAACCGCGCTATCAGTACAAACAAGCCGGGGTGATCTTGAGTCAGTTGCAAAGCAACAGCGGGATGCAGTTGGATCTGTTTACTTCGCAACAGGCGGAAGACCGAACGAAACAGAAACGGCTGATGCAGGCCATCGACAGCATCAACGAGCGATTCGGAAAGAACCAGATTCATTTTGCGGTACAAGGAGGTGAAAGTGACACGGAAGACGAGCCGGCGGGCTTTATGCGAGCAAAAAAGGTAGAATAACTCGCCGCTCGGCAAAAAAAATGTCCCAAAATTTGCATATATGCAATTTTTGTAGTATCTTTGCAGGCGGATTTGAAAAATGACAACAAATTATATATTATGAAACACACATTTCTTTGGGTAGCGGCATTGCTGCTGACGTTCAGCGCTTCGATGAGCGCGGGAAACAAGAAACAAGCTGCGGACGAGAACCTGAGCAAGGGTCAGTATGTTCGCTGCATCGCTTTCTACAATCTGGAGAACCTCTTCGACACGATTCATGACGAGGGTAAGAACGACTACGAGTACTTGCCGGACGGCGGTATGAAATGGACGTCGATGAAGTACGAGAACAAGATCAAACGGATGGGTTATGCGGTGGCACAGCTCGGTACGGATTATGATCCGCGCGGCGCTGCATGTATCGGTGTAGCCGAGGTAGAGAATATCGGTTGTTTATATGACCTGTGCGCTGAGACGAACAGCAAGTACGGTCGTCGTCTAAAACCGATTTTGTTGGAAGGCCCGGATCGCCGTGGTGTGGATGTAGGCTTTTTGTATGACTCGGTATTGTTCAAGCCGTCCACGGTCAAGGGCTATGAGTTGAAAGCTCATTATGCCGATGGTGGTGTGATCAAGACCCGTTTGCAGTTGCTCGTGTCGGGTTATCTGATGGGTGACGGCAAGCCGGAGAAGATCCATATGATCACGAACCACTGGCCGAGCCGTTACGGCGGTGAGTTGTCGAGCCGTCCCGGTCGTGACACGGCTGCCATGCTGACGATGCAGATATGCGACTCGATCTACAAGAAAGAGCCGAATGCGAAGATCATCATCATGGGTGACTTGAACGATGACCCGGATAACCATAGTTGCAAAGACGTGCTCAAAGCGCGCAAGAAACCGCAGCAGGTGGAGCCGAAGGGCTGGTACAACACGATGTGGATCCACTTGGCTAACGGAACCGGTACGCTGTATTACAACGGCAGTTGGAACCTGTTCGACCAGATCATCATCTCCGAGCCGTTGCTGAACGAAGACAAGGATAGCGGCAGATGGGCATATTGGAAATCGCAGGTATTCAATAAACCGTTCCTGACCGTTCAAGAGGGTAAGGACAAGGGTGCTCCGCTGCGTACGCACAAAGCCGGCGTATGGCAGAATGGTTACGGAGACCACTTCCCGACGATGATTTATCTGATTCGCAAGAAAGAGTAATACTATGCAATTACGAAGAGAATCGGCGCCTATTCGGCTGCGCAACTACGGGCGGATAGTGCAAGATATGATCGCTTATGCATCGAGCCTTCCGGCCGGTAAGGAACGGGATTCGCTTGAGGTGTACATTGCACAATGTATGCGTCAGCGCAACCTCGTCTGGAACCGCGATCAGGAATCCGGCATGGGGCGTATCAAAGAAGATATCATCCGTCTTTCGGACGGTAAGCTGCGCTGCGAGTCGAAGGCTTTTGAGCAGTTGCTGGCGCAGCCTAATGCGCAAAACAAGAGTGCAAAGAAAAACAAAAAATAATGGAAAACAATAATCGGTTTAAGATTTTTGCCGGCTCGAAGGGTCAGGCTCTAGCACAACAAGTTTGTGCCGAGTTGGGCTGCCAGTTCGGCAAAGTGCATGTCGATCGTTTCTCCGACGGCGAGTTCTGTGCTTACTTCGAAGAGTCCGTTCGTGGTCAAAACGTGTATCTGGTTCAGTCCACTTGTCCGTCGAGCGACAACCTCATGGAGTTGTTGCTGATGATCGACGCGGCTAAGCGTGCGAGTGCATCGAAAGTGATAGCGGTCATTCCGTATTTCGGTTGGGCGCGTCAGGATCGTAAGGACAAACCGCGTGTGTCGATCGGCGCCAAGTTGGTAGCGAACATGCTGCAGACGGCAGGTGCAGACCGCGTCATTACGGTTGATCTGCACGCCGACCAGATTCAGGGCTTCTTCGATATCCCGGTGGATCACATCTACGGATCGAATGTGTTGGCACCGTACGTAGCTTCGCTCAACCTCAAAAAACTGATTGTGGCCTCGCCGGATGTGGGTGGTTCGAAGCGGGCATCTAATTTCTCGAAGAAGTTGCATATCCTGACCGACCGCGAGGTTCCGATGGTCATCTGCTATAAGAACCGTCCGGACTTCAATAAGGTGTCGGAGATCAAAGTGCTGGGTGATGTGTATGGCAAAGATGTCGTTATTTTCGATGATATCGCTGATACAGCCGGTACGCTCTGCAAAGCAGCCGAGGTGATGAAGGAAGGTGGCGCCAAGACCGTTCGTGCGGTGGTGACCCACGCGGTGTTGAGCGGTAATGCTTGCCAGCGTATCGAGGAGTCGGCGCTGGAGGAGCTGGTTTGCACCGATTCGTTGCCGATAGATCCGAGTTGTTGTTCCAAACTGCATATTGAGAGTCTCGCTGTACCTATCGCGCACACGATTCGTGCGATCCAGAACCACACTTCGATCAGCGAGACGAATATACGATGATGAGAAGAAAATTTTTATTAGGCATCCTAGGAGTCCTAGGAACCCTGGGTATCTTAGTGTCCTGTTCTAAGAAAGCGGCCGTGATCGAGCGGCCGGCTTTTAACTCGGATAGTGCGTACGTGTATATCGAGCGCCAGATGGCCTTTGGTCCGCGTGTGCCGAATAGTGCGGCGCATACGCAATGCGCAGTGTGGCTGATCGAACAACTGCGGGCGCTGGGAGCGGAAGTAGAACTGCAGAAAGGATTTATGCCCGACTATCGCGGCGAGAATCAGCAGATATATAATATCGTTGGTCATTTCTATACCGAAGAGACGAAGGATCGTCCGCGTATTCTGTTGGGTGCTCATTATGACACGCGTCCTTGGTGCGACGAGGAAGCCGATTATCAGGATCGTTTCTATAACGTGCCCGGAGCCAATGACGGCGCGAGTGGTGTAGGCGTGTTACTCGAAGTAGCACGTCAGTTAGGTCTCCGAATCGCGGATTCGACCTTCACGACTCCGGTGGATATCATCTTCTTTGACTGCGAAGATATGGGTACGCCGCGTGTCTATACGGGTCTGGAGCGCGAAGACACCTGGTGTCTGGGGTCGCAACTGTGGGCTACCAGTTATGCACGCAAAGCGGCAGAAGGACAAATCCCCGCGCGCTATAAATTCGGTATCGTGCTCGACATGGTAGGTGCGCCGGATGCTTCGTTCCCGAGAGAGCTATACTCGACCCAGTATGCCGCTAACTACCAGCAGCAGATCTGGCATTCGGCTGAGCAGTTAGGCTACGGCACGCTATTCAATACCCAGCAGTCGTACCCGATTACGGATGATCATTATTACATCAATTATATCGCCGGCATCCCCTGCGTGGACGTGATCCACTATGACATCCGCAATGCGACGGGTTTCCCGTTCTGGTGGCATACGCGTCAGGATAATATGGATCATATAAGTAAATCCACGCTGCAGGCTGTAGGTGAAGTGGTGATGAGTCAGTTGTAATGGATGAATGGATGAAAGGGTGAATGGATGAATGAGTTATTGCGAATAGAGAATCTGCACGCTTCGATAGGCGGCAAAGAGATACTGAAGGGGGTTAACCTCGTGATCAACGAAGGTGAGGTACACGCTATCATGGGGCCTAACGGAGCGGGCAAGAGCACGTTATCGGCCGTCTTGACCGGCAATCCGGCGTACGAGGTGACGGCAGGCGAAGTGTACTTGCGCGGCGAAAACCTCTTGACGATGGAACCCGAGGTGCGCGCACGCGCAGGCGTGTTCCTTAGTTTTCAGTATCCCGTAGAGATCCCGGGCGTGAGCATGACCAATTTTATGCGCACTGCCCTTAATGCCAAGCGTGCGTACGAAGGCAAAGAGCCGCTGAGTGCGAAAGAGTTTCTGGGGCTGATGCGCGAGAAGAAGAAAATGCTGGAGTTGCCGGACAAACTGAATAATCGCTCGGTGAACGAAGGCTTCTCCGGAGGAGAAAAGAAGAAAAACGAGATCTTCCAGATGGCGATGTTAGAGCCTTGTCTGGCTATATTAGACGAGACGGACTCCGGTCTGGATATCGATGCGTTGCGTATCGTAGCAGAGGGTGTTAACCGCCTCAAGACCCCGCAGAACGCCTCGATTGTCATCACCCACTATCAGCGTCTATTGGATTATATCGTGCCGGATTTTGTGCATGTGTTGGCAGACGGCAAGATCGTGAAGACCGGCGACAAGACGTTGGCACTCGAACTCGAAGAGAAAGGCTATGAAGGTCTCCAAGGGTGACATATTTGAGCGGGTCTTTGTTAACGAGCCTGTGGTCGATTTGCAGATAGTGCAAGAGGCCGGTTCGCGCGTGAAGATCGTTGTGGTCAATTTAGCGCCGGGTACTAACCGTATCACCATTGAGCAACTCGGCGAAGGCTGCGAGACGGAGATCTACGCGTTGGCATACCTAAAGGGCGAGGATGCGGTGACGACCGAGACGCATGTGAAGCATGCCGTGGGCGGCGGTACATCGAATCAGTTGATTAAGTTCGTGTTGGACGATCATAGCCGCGGACGGTTCATAGGCGATCTAAAGATCGTGAAGGATGCCCAGCAGACCGAGGCGCATCAGACGAATCGCAATCTGCTGTTGAGCGAGGAGGCGGAGATGCGCACCCAACCGCAGTTGGAGATTTATGCGGACGATGTGAAAGCGACGCATGGTGCCTCCACAGGACAACTCGATGAGTCCGCGCTTTTCTACATGCAGCAACGAGGTATCGACAAACAAAAAGCGCGTCAACTCTTGGTTAACGCGTTTATGAAAGATGTTCTCAATACGATTTCCGATGAAGCCCTTCGCGAACAATTACTGAACACGATTGATGGCATAGTCGAGTAAGGCCAAGAGGCTGTTTTTTTCAGAACTGTCACGGAAGATACTCAAGGCTTCCGTGGCTTGTTTTTTATAGTTCAGCATCTTCTGTACGGCATACTCGTCGCCGTGGAAGCGCAGCACGAAGGACTTGATCTCTTCGAGGAGTCGTGTCTCTTCTTCCGGTGTCACGGACGCTTCGCATATACGCTCGCCTTTCTTGCGAATCTCTTCCGCCTCTTCTTGCGGCGCGCGTCGCAGGGCTTCGATGAGCGGCAACGTCACTTTGCCGTCACGCAAATCACTCATGGTCGGTTTGCCTAACTCCTCCAGATCGCTATAGTCGAAGATATCATCTTTGATCTGGAAACATAGTCCGAGCAGGTGTCCGTACTCACGTAGCGCATTGCGTTGGCGCGGGGTACAACCGGCACTCTCCGCACCGGCTTCTGCGCAAGCCTGGAAGAGTTGTGCGGTCTTCTGGTCGATGACCCGCAGATAACGTTCTTCATCGATCCACATCGACTGCCCGAAATGCAGTTGCAGCATCTCACCGCTGCTGAGGTTACGCCCTAAGTTAGAGACAATCTCCAGGATACGGATATTACGCACCTCCGCCACGAGTCCGATCACTTTGGCGAGCATGTAATCGCCGGTCAGGACGGCCACCTTATTGCTCCACTGCGTATGTACGGCAGGTTGTCCGCGGCGGGTGTCCGAACTATCTACTACATCGTCATGGACGAGGCTGGCGTTATGCAGCATCTCCAGTGCAACTGCTGCGCGCAGGGTCTTGTCCGTGACCGGATTGCATAACTGTGCGCATAACAATACAATCAGCGGCCGCAGCTGTTTGCCGCTGCGTGCCGCGATGTATTGGAGTACGGTTTGTAGCAAACGTTCGTCGGCCTGCATGCAATCATGCATCAGCCGTTCGTATCGTTTCCACTCCGTCTCAACAGGTCTTTTTATGTCTGCTAAACCAGCCATCGGCTGTGTGTGAACGACTTAACGAACGCGCTCGCAGTAGGAACCGTCACGGGTATCAACGCGAACGATCTCGCCCTCGTTGATGAACAACGGAACGCGAATCTCAGCGCCGGTCTCCAACGTAGCCGGTTTGAGAGTGTTAGTAGCGGTGTCGCCCTTCAGACCCGGCTCCGTGTAGGTAATCTGCAACTCTACCTTCGTCGGCAGTTCAGCGAACAGGATCGTGTCGGTGGTAGCATCGGAAACAACATCAACGGTCATACCCTCTTTGAGGAAGTCTACACCGGTGATGAGGTCATGCGCGATAGGCACTTGCTCGAAGGTCTCGTTGTTCATGAAGATGTAGTCTGCACCTTCCTTGTAGAGGAACTGGTACGGGCGACGCTCAACGCGTACATCTTCCAGCTTCTCACCGATGTTGAAGCGGCGCTCCAAAACGCGACCGTCCACTACATCTTTGAACTTAACACGCATGATGGTGTTACCTTTACCCGGCTTAACGTGCAAAAACTCAATTACAAAATACAGACGGCCGTCCATGCGAATGCATACGCCGTTTTTGATGTCTTGACTGTTTATCATACTAGTATAAAATTATATATTTTCGAAAAATCGGTGCAAAAGTAGTAAAAAATTTGCATATATGCAAGAATTTTTGTAATTTTGTGGCCTAATTCGGTAAAATGCTATGAATACATTACAAGAATTCTTCGGTGAATTTGATATATGGCAGGTGTTATCGTCCTTTATCTTCCTGATTGCCATTATCGACCCGTTCGGCAATATTCCTATTACGATAGCGATGGAGCAGCGGGGTATCAAAATACATGCGGGAAAGGTATGTATCGCGAGTCTCATTATTCTGTTGGCATTCCTGTTCTTGGGCGAATGGATACTTAAACTCTTCGGCGTGCAAATCGAGTATTTTGCGATCGCCGGTGGTTTTGTCATTTTCTTGATGGCGCTGGAGATGGTATTGGATATCGTGATTTTCCAGAATGATAAATTAGAAGGCGAAGTGGGATCGGGTAGTTCGATTGTGCCTTTGGCTTTCCCGATGTACGCGGGTCCCGGTGCGTTTACTGCCCTGCTTGCTATCACGGCGGAGTACAGCACCGGCAATCTGTGTATTGCGTTGGTACTCTGTATGATTACCCTGTACTTGGTATTGATCGGAACCAATTGGTTAACGAAATATCTGGGCAACACAGCCTTGTATATCATCCGTAAGTTCTTTGGTATCATCGTGTTGGCGATCGCTTGTAAGTTGATGTTTGGTAATTTGGCAATAATTTTTTAATAGAACAAGATATGAAAAGTTTTTCGGAAATGACCATTGCGTTGGCAAGTGACCACGCAGGTTTTGCGCTCAAGCAGAAAGTGCAGTTGTTTTTGGAGGATAACGGTGCTAAAGTAAAAGATTTTGGTTGCTACAGCACCGAGAGTTGTGACTATCCTGACTTCGCGCACCCTCTGGCAGAAGCCGTTGAGAAGGGTGAGTTTGAGTTCGGTATCGTTATCTGCTCGACCGGTAACGGTATCTGCATGACGGCGAACAAACATCAGGGCATCCGCGCAGCATTGTGCTGGGAACCCAAATTAGCAGAATTGGCTCGCGCGCACAACAATGCGAATGTATTGGGTCTGCCGGCTAATTTCGTTTCCGCTGTTCAAGCTCTGGATATCGTTCGTACCTTCTTCCAGACGGATTTTGAAGGCGAGCGCCACGAGCGTCGTATCAACAAGATTGCAATCCATTAAATATATAGGTTCGCGCGTGCGCAACGCGTTGCGTTGCTACGTTAGTTATGCACTGAGTCTCTTTGGCTCGGTGCGTATCGTTCATAGACCTATGTTCGTTTCCGTTGAACCGGCGGCAATCTGTCAGTTGCACTGTCCGGAATGTCCGGTAGGGGCTCGTAAAGGTGAGCGTTTAGCGGATCGTGGTGAGCGGTTCATGTCGCGCGAAGTGTGGGAGCGGGTGTTGGAGCAGATAACGCCTTATGCGCACACGGTGCAGTTCTATTTTCAGGGCGAACCCCTCCTTCACAAAGATTTGCCTCGGATGATTGGCGAGGCGCACGAGCGGGGACTCTATACGATTGTGAGCACGAACGCGCAAGCACTAACGTTCCAAATGGCAGAGGAACTGGTGAAAGCGGGGTTGAGTAAGATCATCGTCTCTATGGACGGTCTGACGGAAGAGAGTTACGGAGCCTACCGGGTAGGCGGTAGCCTCGAACAATGCATGCATGCTTTGTCTTGGTTGAGAGCAGCGAAGGATCGTCTGCATGGCAATACGACCATCGAGTTACAATGCCTGCGTTTGCGCTCGAACGAGCACGAATGGAAAGAGTTCAAAAAGCAGTACAAGGCACTCGGGGCAGATAGGTTGGTTTTTAAGACCGCGCAGTTATATGACTATTCAAACGGTCATCCCTTAATGCCTTCGGACGAGCGGTATAGCCGTTATACGAAGGGCACAGACGGACGCTATCACCGTAAACCAATAGGAAGTGGTTGTCTGCGCGTATGGAGTGGCGTGGTGATCACAACGACCGGTGAGGTGCTTCCTTGCTGCTACGACAAAGCTCATGCGCATGCGTACGGGAATATTATGAAGGAGTCGTTGGAGGCACTCTTCAGTAACGAGCGGGCACTTGCTTTTCGTAAGGCCGTGCTCAAACAAAGTCCGGATATATGCAAACAATGTTGGAAATAAAAACCATGGAGTTTGGTCCTTTTGCGACCAATACATACGTCGTTTCCGATGCGGCGGGGAATGCCCTGCTGATCGATCCTGCGTGCTCGAATCCGTATGAGCAACAGACCCTCTATCGTTATGTGCAGATGAACAATCTGAACATTCAGGCAATCATCGCCACGCATGGTCATCTGGATCATCTGTGGGGAGCCAAGTGGGCATGCGAACAGTGGCATACGCCGGTGAAGATGCACGAGGCGGATATCCCGATGGCGCAGGCAATGCAGCAACAATATAACTTGTTTGGTATCCGCGCCACAGCAGAGTCCTTTCCTATAGAACCGCTTCCCGAGGCCATTCCTTTCTTTCAGGTGCTGCATACACCGGGACATACACCGGGCTCGATATGTCTTTACCGACCGGAAGACAACTTGTTGCTATCCGGCGATACGCTCTTTCGGATGGGGTACGGTCGAACCGATTTACCGGGGGGTGATATGAATCTATTGATTAACTCTTTGTGGACATTGTTTGAACTTCCTCCGGCTACGCGAGTGTACCCAGGACATGGCGATCCTACCACTATTGGTGCAGAAAAACGATAATGTGTATTATTTGTGTCAATTTTTACACATATGATTGCAAAAAAAGCAGTAACTTTGCACCGTGATAAAACGCGTAAATCATTTAACTAAAAAATAATACATTATGAAGCCTTTCATGGACAAAGATTTCCTGCTGCAAACAGCTACTGCGCAGGAGTTGTATCACAATCATGCGGCGAAGATGCCGATCATCGATTACCATTGTCACTTAATCCCGCAGATGGTTGCCGAGAACAAGCGTTTTGAGTCGATCGCACAGATCTGGCTCATGGGTGACCACTACAAATGGCGCGCAATGCGTTCTAATGGTGTGGACGAGAAATACTGCACCGGTAAGGACACTACCGATTGGGAGAAGTTTGAGAAATGGGCAGAGACAGTGCCGTATACGTTCAGGAATCCGTTATATCACTGGACACATCTGGAGCTGAAGACCGCTTTCGGTATCGAAGAGCGTCTGAATCCGGAGACCGCTCGTGCAATCTACGACAAGTGCAACGACCTGATTGCTAACGATCCTAAGTTCTGTCCGCAGGGACTGATGAAACACTACCATGTTGAGTTGGTTTGTACGACCGATGATCCGGCTGACAGCCTCGAGTGGCACAAGATGCTGAAGGACGATCCAAAGGCTGAGGTACGTATGTTGCCGACCTGGCGTCCGGACGCAGGTATGAATATCGAAGCCGCTACATGGAAGGCTTATATTGAAAAACTGGCTAAGGTAGCCGGCGTGGAGATTCGCAACTTCGCGGACATGGTAGATGCGCTCCAGAAACGCCATGACTTCTTTGAGTCGATGGGTTGCCGTCTCTCCGACCACGGAATCGAGGAGTTCTACGATGAGCCCTACACCGACGCAGAGATCAATGCAATCTTCGAAAAAGCACTCGCCGGCAAAGCACTCAGCGCTTACGAGATTCGTCAGTACAAGCATGCTTATCTCCACGCTCAGGCAGAGATGGACTACGCTTCGGGTTGGACGCAGCAATACCACTACGGCGCGATCCGTAACAACAACTCCAAGATGTTCGCTCAACTCGGTGCAGATACCGGTTTTGACTCCATCGGTGAGTTCACAACCGCAAAAGCAATGAGCCATTTCCTCGATGAGATGAACAGCGAAGGACATCTGGCTAAGACCATTCTCTATAACCTCAATCCGTGCGCTAACGAAGTGATTGCTACCATGTTGGGTAACTTCCAAGATGGTTCTGTTCCCGGTAAGATTCAGTTCGGTTCAGGCTGGTGGTTCCTCGATCAGAAGGACGGTATGGAGAAGCAGATGATGGCGCTCTCGAACCTTGGTCTGTTGAGCCGTCTCGTTGGTATGTTGACCGACAGCCGTTCGTTCCTCAGCTATCCGCGTCACGAGTACTTCCGCCGTACGCTGTGTAACATCCTCGGTAATGATATCGAGAATGGCATGATCCCGTATACCGGCTACGAGAAAGCCCGCGTTCAACAGATGGTAGAAGACATCTGCTATAACAATGCTAAAAACTATTTTAAATTTTAAATATCATGGCTAAAATTATTACTTTGGGCGAGATTATGCTTCGCCTGAGTCCGGAAGGACAAGATCGTTTCATTCAATCTGATCACTTCCGTATCATCCCCGGTGGTGGTGAGGCTAACGTGGCTATTTCGTGCGCCAACTACGGTCACGAGGCTTATCTGGTAACCAAACTGCCGAAACATGAGATCGGTCAGATTGCTGTTAACTCGCTTCGTCGTTACGGTGTGAAGGACGATTATATCGTTCGTGGCGGTGACCGCGTAGGTCTGTACTACTGCGAGACAGGTGCTTCTATGCGTCCGTCGAAAGTTATCTACGACCGTGCTCACTCGGCGATTGCTGAGGCTGATCCGAAGGATTTTGACTTCGACAAGATCATGGAAGGCGCAGCTTGGTTCCACTGGAGCGGTATCACGCCGGCTATCTCGGACAAGGCTGCAGAGATCACGAAGTTGGCTTGCGAGGCGGCTAAGCGTCACGGTGTAACCGTTTCCGTTGACCTCAACTTCCGCAAGAAACTGTGGACGAGCGAGAAAGCTATCTCGATCATGCGTCCGCTGATGAAGTACGTTGACGTTTGTATCGGTAACGAGGAAGACGCAGAGCTGTGCCTCGGCTTCAAGCCCGATGCAGATGTAGAAGGCGGTGAGACCAATGCCGAGGGCTACAAGGGCATCTTCGAGCAGATGATGAAAGAGTTCGGCTTCAAGTACGTTGTTTCGACGCTCCGCGAGAGCTACAGCGCTACCTTCAACGGCTGGAAGGCGATGATCTACAACGGCAAGGAGTTCTATCAGAGCAAGCGTTACGAGATCAACCCGATCATCGACCGCGTAGGTGGTGGTGACTCGTTCTCCGGCGGTCTGATTCACGGTATGCTCAAATATCCGGGTGACCAGGCATCGGCTCTTGAGTTCGCAGTTGCAGCTTCGGCATTGAAGCATACTATCAACGGCGACTACAACCTCGTAAGCGAGGATGAGGTTCTGAGCCTTGCAGGCGGTAACGCAAACGGACGAGTTCAACGCTAAATAAGGATTATTATGGCTAAATTTGATAAGTTTGAGGTGATGGCCAAGATTAAAGCTGCACCGATGGTTCCTGTGTTCTACCACAAAGATGTGGAGGTATGCAAGAACGTGATTAAGGCTTGTTACGAAGGCGGTGTACGCGCTTTCGAGTTCACCAACCGTGGTGATTTCGCACACGAGGTGTTCGGCGAACTGAGCAAGTGGGTTGCTGTAGAGTGCCCGGAATTGGCACTTGGTATCGGTAGCGTTGTAGATGCCCCGACAGCTTCGCTGTACTTGCAGTTAGGCGCTAATTTCGTAGTAGGTCCGTTGTTCAACAAGGACATCGCGGTTGTCTGCAACCGTCGCTGCGTGACCTATTGTCCGGGTTGCCTCACTCCAAGTGAGATCGGCTTGGCACAGGAAGTAGGCTGCGACTTCACGAAAGTGTTCCCAGGTGATGTGGTAGGTCCGAACCTCGTGAAGGGTCTGATGGCTCCGATGCCGTGGTCGAAGATCATGGTTACCGGTGGTGTTGCTCCGGAGAAAGAGAACCTCGAGAAATGGTTCGCTGCAGGTGTATACTGCGTAGGTATGGGTAGCAAACTCTTCCCGTCCGACAAGGTAAAAGCCGGCGACTGGAAATACGTGACTGATAAGTGCAAAGAATGTTTTGAAATCATCGCGGCTTGCCGCAAATAATGAGAAATTATGAATGACGTTAAGAAAGCTGTCATGACCAACTGGCGTTGGGTCATGTGTGCGATGCTCTTCTTCGCCACTACGGTCAATTATATGGATCGCCAAGTGCTGTCCCTGACCTTCAAAGAGTTCATTCAACCCGAGTTCCACTGGACGGACTCCGACTACGGAACGATCACCGGTGTGTTCTCGATTGCCTATGCTATCTTCTGCCTCTTTGCCGGTAAGTTCATCGACTGGATGGGCACGAAGAGAGGTTATCTCTGGGCGATCGTCATCTGGTCGTTGGGCGCAATCATGCACGCGGCTTGCGGTCTTGCTACCACGTGGTTCGTTGACGGCGTAGACAGCGTAGCTGCTTTGCGGGCTGTTGAAGCCGGAAGTGCACTTGCCGCGACGATCTCGATGGTGAGTGTATATCTGTTCTTGGCTTGCCGTCTGATCCTCGGACTCGGTGAGGCAGGTAACTTCCCTGCAGCTATCAAGGTAACGGCAGAGTACTTCCCGAAGAAAGACCGTGCGTTTGCAACGGCACTCTTCAACGCAGGTGCATCGGTAGGTGCGTTGGCAGCTCCGGCTACTATTCCTCTGTTGGCGAAAGCCATGGGATGGGAGTGGGCGTTCATCATCATCGGTGCGCTGGGCTTCGTATGGGCAGGTATCTGGATCTTTGTCTATGACAAACCGACCGAGAGCAAGCATGTGAACGAGGCAGAACTTGAGTATATTCATCAGGACGAGAAAGAAGCTCCGAAAGAGGAAGTGAAAGAAGAAAAACAGATGTCGTTTGCTGAGGCTTTCAAGCACAAACAGACTTGGTCGTTTGCGTTTGGTAAGTTCATGACCGATGGCGTTTGGTGGTTCTTCCTCTTCTGGGCTCCGGCTTATTTCCAGGATCAGTTTGGTATCAAGGCTTCTGATCCGCAGGGTATCGCGTTGATCTTCACGCTCTATGCGATCGTGACCGTGGTCTCGTTGTTCGGTGGTTACCTACCGAAGATCTTCGTGGAGAAGAAAGGTATGGAACCGTATGCCGGTCGTATGCGTGCGATGTTGATCTTCGCGTTCTTCCCGATCTTCGCGTTGTTTGCTCAACCGCTCGGTGGTATCTATGGCCCTTGGGCAGTAGCCATCATCATTGGTATCGTCGGTGCAGCCCACCAGAGTTGGAGTGCTAATATCTTTTCTACTACGGGTGATATGTTCCCGAAGTCGGCGGTGGCTACCATCACCGGTATCGGAGCGATGGCAGGTGGTGTAGGTTCGTTCCTGATCAACAAAGGTTCGGGTATGCTCTTTACCCACGCTGACGAGATGGGCGAAGCCTTCCAGTTCATGGGCTTCAGCGGTAAGCCGGCAGGTTATATGATTATCTTCTGCATCTGCGCCGTAGCTTATCTGATTGGTTGGACGGTAATGAAAACTTTAGTACCGAAGTACAGTCCTGTAGTTGTTAAATAATTGTAAAGAATATGGCTGAGAAAAAATTAATGCGCAGTGCCAATAAGATGTTGGCGGGCGTATGTGCAGGTATGGCTGAGTATTGGGATGTAGATCCGACTGTAGTACGCGTAGTGTACGCAGCGCTGACCGTGTTCAGTGCCGGTTTTCCGGGCGTACTGCTCTATATCATCATGGCTCTGTTGATGCCTCAGGCTGAGTAATTGACCAGAACTAAAGCGGTCATTGCTTCAACAACGGGCACGGCGCGAGTGGCAACACACGCGTCGTGTCTTCCTTTTATACCGGCCTTGGGCGTAGAAGGGGTCGGTTTGAAGACACAGCGGAACACTATGTCCGTGCCATCAGAGATACCACCGGCGATGCCGCCGGAGATGTGGTTTATGGCTGAACCCGGTTGAGTCACTCCACTAAAACCGGTACCGTACTCAAAGCCTTTGCAGGCGTTGATGCTCATCATGGCGAAGGCGAGATGTGCCTGCAGTTTGTCGAAGATCGGTTCTCCTGTTCCGGCCGGCAGACCGTTGATGCGGCATTCGATGATACCACCGATCGAGTCACCGTCTTTTTGGTAGGCAGCAATCGTGTCTGGAAATTTAGCCGGGTCGGTCTCTGCACCTACTTGTATCAATTCCGCACGGATGCAGATGCCTTTGTCTGCCAGTTCTTGTTTAGCTATCGAACCCGCCACTACTCGTGCGGCTGTCTCGCGTGCCGAAGCTCTGCCTCCACCGCGATAATCGCGAATGCCGTATTTGATTTCATAGACCTTATCGGCATGTCCTACGCGATAGGTGTGCTTGAGGTATTCGTAGTCTTCCGGTCGCGCATCTTTGTTACGAATGATAAAAGCGATAGGCGTACCGAGTGTCACACCATCCAGTACACCACTGAGCCACTCGATTTTGTCGGGTTCGTGCTGCGCACGAGTAGAAGCTCCTACTATGCCTTTTCCGGCACGGCGCGCTAACTCCTCGCGGATCATATCGAAATCGATATGCAGCCCTGAAGGAACACCATCCAACACGCCACCGATAGCCGCGCCGTGCGACTCACCGAAGCTCGTAAAAGTCCATTTTTCGCCAAATACATTCATAACTGGCCACAAAATTACTAAAATGTTTGCATATATGCAAAAAAAATTGTAACTTTGCGCCAAATTTATGTAAAAATGAGAAAAGTTTTAAGTATATTCACTTTGTTGGTAGCGATTGCAGCCTATGCGCAGCAGTTGCCGGACAGTCATTTCGAGAACTGGACGGATAAGTTCAAAAATGATGTACAATTGGCTCAATGGCATGGAAGTAATGTCACTCAGGTGGGGTTGAAGTTTACGTTTATGCTCCAAAAACCGGGTCGTACCGGCTATTGTGCTTATGTGGCTGACCAATTGGTAGGTGCTCCTAAGTTAGGTATCGCGGCTGTTGGCCCCGGTTACGTAAGTCTGGGGCAACCGTGGCAGTACCTCAAGGGTTTGAGCGTGAAGAGCGCCACTGCCGGTACAGAAGGAGGTATCGCTTGGAAATATCGTCCGGACACGATGAGTGTATGGATCAAGCGTGAAGGCCCTGAAACGGATAAAGAGGACTTCCATTTGCTATATTACTCATGGATAGGAACGGCGAAGAGTTCGCAGTATAAGAACAAAGCAGGTGGTTGCACGAACACGGAGCGTATCAACGAAGAGTCGGATATCCGTACGGTAACGGATGGCAACGAGTGTGGTATTGACCAACCGGTGAAGCAAGTGGCAGAAGGTTGGTATCGTGCACGGGCAAAGTACAACGAGTGGACGCAGATTAAAGTGCCTATCTTCTATAAGAACGATGGTCGACCGACGATGTGTAACGTTATTTTCTCGGCGGGTAACTATCCCGCTTTCCGTGCTAACGATGGTTTGTACGACGGCAACGCGCTTTATGTCGATGATGTAGAGCTGATTTATTCGTCGCGCATTGATAAGTTGACCATCAACGGCAAGGAGTGGAAGGAGTTTAACCCGAATACAGACAAGGTTCAGACCTATAAATTGCCGGCTAACGGAGAAGTGAAGATTGCCGGTTACCGCGGCATCGGAACGCTGACCAATATCAAAGGTGAGAAGGCGCGTTTCAACGGTCGTAAGTTAGACGGTCAGGAGATGACTATCGTGCCCGGTGAGGTGAACGGCAAGCCGTGGGTCATTACCGTCAAGGCAGAGGACGGCAGTTCGACGCATGTATATAAAATAAAGATTGTAGCTTGATTAGTTTAGAATTACATAGTATCGACATCGTGCTGATGAGTGCATTGGTGGTGCTCTTCCTGGGGCAACTCTATTTCTATGCCCGTTACATGGATGCGCCGGCGCGTAAGATGCGGCACGATAAGAAGTCGGAAGGGATAGAACCCTTAACGATCGAGGGAATGCCGGGTGTGTCGGTGGTGCTCTGTGCGCATAATGAGAGTTATAACCTGTCCAATTACCTGCAGGCTTTGTTGACGCAGGACTGGCCGGAATACGAGGTGATTGTAGTGGACGATGGCTCGGAAGATGACACGCGAGCGGTGGTGGAGAGTTATATGGTTCATGACCCGCGTCTGCACATGACGTTTGTGCCCTACGGTGCACGAGTAGGTTCGACTAAGAAACTGGCGCTTACATTGGCAGCCAAAGCGGCGCAGTACGACTATCTGCTTCTGACGGATGCAGACTGCGTGCCGGAGAGCAACCGGTGGATACGCGAGATGATGCGCGGGTTTGGAGGAAACAAAGATATCGTGTTGGGCTTCAGCCCTTATTTTGCAGAGAAAGGACATATCAACCGCCTCGTGCGTTACGATACCCTTTTCAATGGTCTCCACTACCTGGGCGCAGCGCTTTGCGGGCATCCGTATATGGGTGTGGGGCGTAACTTGGCCTATCGTAAGGAGTTCTTCTTTGAGACCGGCGGTTTCACGCATTTGATGACGAGTCGTGCAGGAGATGATGACCTGTTTGTTAATCGCGTGGCTACCAAAAAGAACACGGCGGTGGTCTTGAGTCGGGATAGTTATACTTGGTCGGTAGCGAAGAAAACGATGAAAGAGTGGTGGCAGCAGAAACGGCGTCATGTATCTGTCTCGCCGTCCTATCGCGAGAGCACGAAGTTCCGTCTGGCTTTAGAACCCCTGACGCGCGGACTCTTCTATGCACTCGTCTTGGCGGTGCTCGTCCTCTATTTCCCGCAGATACAAATATGTCCGTTTATGATGAGTCCGATAGCCATCCCGTTCCTGGTGGCGATAGGTCTGTTCCTTTTACGTTGGTGGATTCAGACAGGCATCATCAATGCTGCGGCGCATAAGATGAGAGTAAAACGATTCAGTACATGGAGCGTGTTATGGTTCGACATCGCCTTACCGCTCGTGAACCTCTACATGCTGATAGTACCCCAAAGAAAGAACAATAAATGGTAAATGAATATGAGTGAACAGAAACAATTGAAGATTAACATCGCTCCTGACAAAGCACAGGGCGTGTTCGCAAACTTAGCGCTTATCGCGCATACTCCTACGGAGTTTGTATTGGATTTCGCACAACTGATGCCGGGCGTTCCGCAGGCCAATGTGGTGGCCCGTGTAGTCGTAACGCCGGATCAGGCAAAGAAGATCCTCGGTGCGCTCCAGAATAATATCGGTCAGTACGAGCAGAAGTTCGGTACGATCCAACCGATTGGTGGTCCCGTTCCGGGCAGTACGCTACCTTTGACCTTCACCGGCGGTGAAGCGTGACGCTTCGCGTATTGGATAGTTGAAATTTGACATTTGATATTTGATATTTTAAATTATAAATACTATGAAACATTTCCCAGCTTCGCAGTTAATCATCAACGCCGATGGTTCTGCATTCCATTTGCATCTCAAACCGGAGTTCTTGGCTGACAAAGTGATTCTTGTCGGTGATCAAGACCGCGTGAACATGGTAGCTTCCTTCTTCGATGAGGGTTCTATCGAGTGTGACGTTCAGTCCCGTGAGTTCCACACGATAACCGGTAAGTTCCAAGGCAAACGTATCTCGTGTATCTCCACCGGTATCGGTACAGATAACTGTGACATCGTGATGAATGAGATCGATGCATTGGCTAATATCGACTTCAACACCCGCCAGGAGAAAGAGCATAAGCGTGTGCTTGATATCGTACGTATCGGTACGAGTGGTGCGATGCAAGAGGATATCCCTCTGGGTACCTTCCTCGTAAGCCAGAAATCGATTGGTTTCGATGGTGTACTTGCTTTCTATCATGATCGCGACAAGATCGCTGATCTCGGTTTCGAGAAAGCCTTTGTGGACTATACGGGTTATCCGAAGAAAGCGGCTGTGCCGTACGTTGTAGCTGCTAATCCCGAACTCGTAGATCGTATTGCGAAGGACGACATGATGCGTGGTTGCACGATTGCTGCCAACGGTTTCTATGGTCCGCAAGGTCGTATACTGCGTGTGGATCTGGCTGTACCGGATATCAACGAGAAGATCACCGATTTCCGTTACGAAGGACAGCGTGTGACGAACTATGAGATGGAAGGTAGTTGTATTGCCGGTCTGGCACTCCATATGGGACACCGCGCTATGACTGTTTGCTGCATCATCGCACAACGCAAGGTTGAGGCAGCCAACACCGACTATAAGCCGCGTATCAAAGAATTGGTTAAAACCGTACTTGAGAGACTTTGATGAAAAAACAATTAGCAATCATTTTGGCAGCCGCGGGGATACTCTGCGGCTGTCAACAAAAAAAGACTTGCGAAAAGCAAGCTTTCCAATACAACGTGGATAAATTCTATGATTTGGAGATTCTCCGTTATGATGTACCGGAGTTTGACAGTTTGACACTGCAGCAGAAATCACTCTTGTACTGCTTGAGTGAAGCTGCTTTGTGGGGACGTGACATCCTTTTCGACCAGAACGGTCGTTACAACCTCCGTATCCGTCGGGCGTGCGAGGAACTGTACCTCAACTATCCGTACGATAAGAGCGCTTCAGAGTTTGCCGCCTTTGAACGGTACCTCAAACGCGTCTGGTTCTCCAACGGCATACACCACCATTATTCGGAAGATAAGTTCTTGCCGGAGTTTGACCAAGAATGGTTTACCTTAGCCTGCGATGCCGCCGGTGTGGAGTATGACGATGACATCCTGCCCGTTATGTTCGATCCGACGGTCATGCCGAAGCGTACCACCGCTCAGGATGGCGTGGATCTCGTAGTTTGTTCAGCAGGCAACTACTACGGAGAGGGTGTGACCCAAGCAGAAGCTGAGGCTTGGTACGCTGCCCACAAAGACAACTCGCCTGAACCGCTCTGGATTGGTCTCAACTCCCAACTCGTCAAGAACGAGAACGGTGAGATAGAAGAGCGCGTCTATAAAGTAGGTGGTCTGTATGGCGAGGCCTTGGCTCATGTCGTTTACTGGCTGCGCGAAGCGCTGAAGTACGCTGAGAATGACCAGCAACGTGAGGTCATTGAGAAAATGATTGCCTTCAATGAGACAGGTGATCTGAAGCTCTTCAACGAGTATTGCATCGCGTGGGTGAAGGACCTTGACAGCCGCGTGGACTTCGTCAACGGTTTCACGGAGACATACTCCGACCCGCTCGGTATAACCGGTACATGGGAGTCGATGGTTAATTTCAAAGACCTGGCGGCTACTCATCGCACCCAACTTATCTCCGACAACGCACAATGGTTCGAAGACCACTCGACGACCGATCCTAAATACAAAAAAGAAGAAGTCAAAGGTGTGACTGCCAAGGTCATTACGGCGGCTATCCTCGCCGGTGATTGCTATCCCGCCACGCCGATCGGTATCAACCTGCCGAACGCCAACTGGATCCGCAAAGAGTATGGTTCGAAGTCTGTCACCATTGACAACCTCATGCACGCGTACAACGAGGCAGCCAAAGGCAACGGTTTCAACGAAGAGTTTATGATCGACGATGAGATTCGTGCGCTCTACGAGCAATACGGTGCCCTCTGCGGTGACCTGCATACTGATTTGCACGAGTGCGTTGGCCACGGTAGCGGCAAACTGATGCCGGGTGTGAGCAAAGATGCCCTCAAGGAGCATGCCTCGACCATCGAAGAGGCACGTGCCGATTTGTTTGGTCTGTATTATCTGGCTGATCCGAAACTTGTGGAACTTGGCCTGCTGCCGAATATGGAAGCGTACAAAGCCGGTTTCTATCAGCAGATGATGAACGGTCTCATGACCCAACTCGTGCGTATAGAACCGGGTAAGGACATCGAGGAAGCGCACATGCGCAACCGCCAACTGATTGCCAACTGGTGTTATGCGCACGTCACCCCCGAGAATCCGGAGATGGAAATCATTGAGCGGGACGGCAAGCACTATTTGCAGATCAATAACTACGAAGGCGTACGTCGCCTCTATGGTGAACTGCTGGCAGAGATCCAGCGCATCACCTCCGAAGGTGACTACGCTGCCGCCAAGGAGATGGTAGAGACCTATGCGGTGAAGGTGAACCAAGACCTCCACAAAGAGATTCTGGAACGCTATCAAAAACTCAACTTGGCTCCGTACAAAGGTTTCGTGAACCCGGTTTATCGCGTAGAGCGTAATGCAGAAGGTGAGATCACGGATGTGAAACTTGACTTCACGGAAGGGTATATTGAGCAACACCTGCGTTATAGCCGCGACTATAGTCCGCTACCGAGTGTCAATTAAACTTCCGATATCGAAAAGCATCGCAAATCGCATTTTGCTTTTGCAGGCTATCCATGGAGATCCGCTTATGCGGGTCTCTTCGGATATGCCGGACGATGTGCTTGTGCTGCATGATGCCCTCGCGCGCCTGCGCGGACATAAAAAAGGAGAACCCCTCACGCTATACCTCAAAAACTGCGGTACGGCGTTACGATTTTTGCAGGTGCATATAGAGAAATGCTATCATGGTGAGCCTATTACGCTCACCGGTGACCCGCGCCTCATGGAGCGTGATGGAAAACCTACCTCGCAGACTACTTCGGCAAGGATATTACATGGAGAAAAGATTCCTGTAACTCCCGACGAGTCGCCGTATATCACGATGAGCCGCAAGATCGCTGAAGCTTATCCGAATGTTTCGCTCGAAGCCGATTGGAGTAGTGCGGCTTTTTGGTACGAGTACGTGGCGATACATGGCGGAGAATTGAAGTTAGAAGGATTGCAGAAAGATAGCCTTCAGGGAGACAAGATTGTTGCAGATATCTATGCCAAATACTTTGGCGTAGAGACAATTTGTGACCGTAGGTTTATCCTTATTAAGTCCTATGTAAAACGTAGGCAACACGTGTCATCGATTGATTTTTCGAATTGCCCGGATTTGTACCCGGCGGTGGCATTAACGTGTGAACGTTTGGGTATCGAGTTACAAGCTACCGGCATAGACAATCTTCGCCACAAAGAATCCGATCGTATAGAGGCGGTACAGAAACACGAGGTTCGTAATGATCATCGGATGGCGATGAGTTTGATGTGTGCCGACTATCCGGTATCTATCGAAGAGCAGGCATGTATAGCCAAGAGTTATCCGAATTTCGTGCCGCAACATATCACGCCGATTAAGGGTATCAATGATGAAGGTAAGGGAAAAAAGTTTGCACTATCGAAACTGATACACGCTGCTACTTCTGAATATATCTGGCTCCATGATGATGATGTCGTGCTGCCGGATATTACTCAAAAAGCAGTAGTCTTAGACGGAGACCTGATTGTTTTGCCGTTGCGGATGGAGAGTATGTCAGATAAGCCAACTTTATTGGAGAAATTGCAAATAGCCGAGTACGCCGCGATCCAGGAATTGACCATGCGTTCTGCAAAAAAGGAACAGGCTGTCATGTGCTCCGGGGCAAATCTTATTGTGAGACGAGAGGTATGGTTAGAATGTGAGAAAGATTTACATTTCGAGATACCAAGTGGGGACGATATGTTTTTGTTGGAAGCCGTCAAACGTCATGGATATAATGTAAGTGTCATCGATGAACCTGCCTATACCGCTGTTGTTCGACCGCTGACGAGCTGGAAAGCGTTTTTCCGTCAACGCATGCGTTGGGCAGGGAAGGCTCCAAAATATACGGATAGGGATATTATCCGTTGTGGACGTCTTGTGGTTGCGGCGAATATTCTACAGATTCTTTGTCCGTTGATAATTTTGCTTAAGTTCCCGATAGAGTGGTCACTCATTAAGGCGCGAGAACCGCAAACGAAATGGTATGTAGCGTTGCTACTCGAGCTTATCTATCCATGGTATTTGCTGATTTGCTTGATCGGAGGTTTGTTCCGCAAGACTTGGTAGCCCATGAAAAAGTACATCCCACATATTTTAGGGGCACTATTGGTGGTACTACTAACTGCCTGTTCGCAGAAGGATAGGTGGTATATCCATATGCAGGATAGTGCAGAAACGGACATCTTCTATGTTTGTTCCACGGAGACCTCTGATTGGATCAATGCCAAGGGGGACACGATGCATTTTGCGGATATGAATCGACCGGAAGACCAGGCAGCCTTGTTCGGTGAGATGCACGGGGTAGATTCGCTCATTTGTCCCGAGACCTGTAATTTCTATGCGCCGTATTACAATCAGGCAACGATAGAGGGATTATTGCGAGATACGTGTCTTTTCCGTTCGCGTTGCGCGAAAGCAACAGAAGAGGTGAAAGACGCGTTTGCGTATTATATGCGGCACTTCAACTACGGTAGGCGCTTTGTTCTGATCGGTTACTCGCAAGGGGCTTATGCGGTGGTAGAGCTGTTGAAAGAACTTAAGCCAGAACAGGCGGATCGGATGGTGGCGGCGTATGTGATAGGTTATCAGGTAACGAAGGAGGACTTGAGTTATCCGTCTATCCGTGCAGCGCAGAGTGCAACCGATACCGGCGTGACCGTTTGTTATAACTCTGTGGCTTCGGTTGATGCCGAGGTATCTATATTGAGCAGTTCAACCGCTATCGGTATTAATCCTGTCAATTGGCAAACAGATGCAACCCCTGCAACTTATATATATGACTTTGGCGGCGCTAACGACACCCTCACAGCCACACTGGACACTCTCACGCATCTCACGATCATCCGCGGCTATAAAGGATTCTGCCCGCAAGTTCCTTTCTGTGGTCGCGAAGGAAACTATCATTGCTTGGAGATTCCACTCTATTACCGCTCGCTGAAAGAGAACATCGCTTTACGAATCACATGCAAAAATTCGTTATGACGTTATGAGGTCATGACGAGATGTCGAAAAACAAATCAAGGCGACTTATTGGCCGCCTTGATTCTTAACAATAACCTATAACCTCTCGCCTATTTCACCTCTAGACCAGTCACCGTATAGGTCCTATCACCGCGGAGGATGAGGATAAGACCATTATGGAGGATTTTATAGGTGTCCGTTTCCGCTGATGTGTCACCATCAATAAAGCCTGTCTCTGTATCTTCCGACAAACGGAACTGACCCGACATCGTTTTCAATAATTGTTCATCCTTATAGGCGTTAACGGTATAGCCATACTGCGTATCGAGCTTCAAATCATCCCAATAGTAGTGCAGCACAAGTGGAACCGCGACCTCTGCATTTTTGTATGCCATAGTCATTCCTGCCTTACGCAACGGAGCATAAGAGCTCTGAGGAGCCGTTTCTGCCCCGACAACCTTTCCATAGACATCCAGCAACAGCCGCAGTACTTCTTCCTCTTGTTCATAGGCGATCAGTTCATAAAGCGTAGCGCTGTCCACCATCGGCCAACTGATCAGCGCACCGTTATCCAGAAGCGCGATATTTGTCGTATCCGAAAGGGGCAGGGTGTCCGAAGGGCAGAAAGCATAATAGACGGCATCACCCGTGACCGTCGCATAGAACGGATTGTTTTCTTCACCGGTATGCCAACACAGGAAACTGTGTCCGAGATCAGGAACGACAGCGAGCACTAACGGATAGCCACGACGGAAACGTCCTGTATTGTAAATACGCCCATTATCCGCCTTCGCAGAAATGGCATAGGTAGTGGTGTCGGACATCGTTGTCCAGCCTACAGGGATATGACTTGAGTCTGCTACCACCGGAAGGGCTGCGGGTGCAGCAAACACTCCTCTTTGCGCCACTCCTTCCAACCACCTTTCTGTAAACTCTTGACCTTGACTGTTTGTCCATCGAGTAAAAGCCACGTCCATATAACGGAGCGAATCACAACCGGCAAACATCATATAATAACAGTCTTCGCCCAAATTCGTTGCCGGCAGAGAAGGCGCGGCACGTAGGTTCTTACACCCATAGAACATGCTTAAGTAGCCGAATCTGCCTACAGAAGTAGCAGGTAACTCGGGTGCCGTATAAAGAGCCGTACAATTGCCAAATGTACTCATAAATGCCTCATCCGGTACATCTGTTCTGGTCAGCGTCGTGTCCAGAAGGGACATCACCGAGCCGGTTGCCATTATGGCGCCGTCCATAACGAAGTGGGCTCTGAAAGCATCATTATTCTGGGAGCGAATGAAGAGACTGTCTCCTTTTGCGATAGTCCGCGGGAAATAAAAACTCATACCCTCCCAGTGTTGTCCGTCCCGCGACACCTGCACCGTTCCCACTTGCGCGGAATAGGACTTCTTCAGGCAATAGAAAGACGATGGCTCCAAAGCATGAAAACACAAGCCACCGTAATGCACGCGCAGATCCGTGTACTGTGCTACATAAGTGACATCACCGGTCACGCGGTTGAACGAACTAGGATTCCACCCGTAGAAAAGGAAGTCATCCGGTGACACCGGGTGAACCGGCGTACTGCCCACATATACAGGCATTGTATTATATACCACGCTGTCCTCATAAATGACTGAACTGTCACAATTCAGGAATGCTACACGAAAACGGTCTATCTCAAAAGTCGCCTGTATGACTGTGTCTCCTGTCTGCGTGAACGAATAAGGGTTAGTCGTTTCGCCGTTGGACCACCGCACAAAGTGATAATGTGCCTTCGGAGTAGCCATTAACGTGATGTCCGCGCAATCCTGTTCAATAGCAACGGTTCCCCAGGAGATATTATTGGACGAGAACGCAGAAGTACCTATATAGGGATTCGTGACATAATTGGTCAGACTGCTCCAACCTGCCGCCTGTCTATATGCGCCGATAGCATCACAGGCCACTTCAACCATGCACGATTCAGGAAAACCGAAGGTATAATCCGACGATTCACAGGTAGGAGGTGTAGCTGACAATACCGTCATTCGCTCCAAAGCATTCATATACAAGAACACCGCTCTTTCCAAATACTGAAGCGAAGCAGGGAGAGTCAGTTCGCGGATACCTGTATTATAAAGAGCGGAATACCCTATGCGCTCCACAGAATCGGGAATCACCAGTTCATGCAAAGCCGTATCATGCGTAAAGCAATTGTCGGGTATCTCGCGAAGCGATGCCGGCAGATGGACATAAGCCAAATTAGGACAGTCCACAAAAGCTCCTCCTATCGTATTCAAATGATCCGGCAGGATAACACTATCTATGCCCGTACTACTAAAAGCATTTACCCCAAGATACTCCAATGAATCCAGACGGATCGTTCCCCGTAGGCTATCCACTACCCAAAACGCCCTGTCCCCTATATAACGGGTCTCACGCGGGATATTGAAAGCGCGTATCTTGTGACATTCACCAAAGCAGTCTTCTCCGAAGTAGCGGATATTCGCACCGCCCGTCACGTCGGTTATATTCCCGCAAGCCCGAAAAGCAAATGAAGGCACTGATGTCATAGTAGAAGGCAAAGTCACATGTTTGATATTGCTAACCGCCTCAAAAGCATGAGCCGAGATTCCCGTCAAGCCTTCAGGCAGAACCAAATTAGTCAGATCATCTTCGCCTATGCGAAGCGTATATGCCATAAAACGCAACGCTTTGGTATGTACAATGCGGCACCATTGTTCTATCGTTCCTTCGTACGTATAGATGTGATCCTTGTAATCAGTACCGAAAACTTGGCCTATCGTATCCACCGAAACAGGAAAATGCATGCCGGTTAAGCCCGGACAGTAATAGAAAACATCATCGTTGATACGATGTACTGTTGAGGGCAGATGAAAATCACCGGTGACAAGCTGACCATCAATAATAAGCGCCTCGTTGGTACGTATCACTCCTCCCATATCGAAGGACGAACGGCACCACGTATCGAAAGTAGCTCTGGAAATAAGCGTATCCACACTGAGTGCTGTTACCGCACTATATTCTATGGTCTGCAGTTGGGCACCGAGCGTGATCTTCTTCAGCGATCGCATAGTATTAAGCGCGAACTCCCCTATCGCTATTACCGAGTCCGGTACGACCAGTTCACGGACTGCATTACAACTGCTAAACGCCCTGTTTCCTATACGCGTTAAACCGTCCGGTAACTGAATCTTCTTGATAATCGGGAAATAATCTTTCCAAGGTGCCGGCGAATTGACCGTATAATCATCCATCGATCCCCGTCCCGTTATCACAAGCGAGCTGTCTGAAGCGTCATATGACCACTGTAGATTCTGTCCACAAGTGCCATTAACGATGGCAGCGTGGGAGATTGTAGTGCTTGCCACTATGGCATATAAAAGTGTAAAGATTTGCTTTTTCATGATTGTAATATCGAAATGACGAGGATAATAAAACAAGGAACGCGCGTATGTGCGCGCGTTCCTAACATATCAACGTTTCTTATACTACTCCGCTGAAGCCCATGAAGGCCATGGCGAGGAGGCCGGCGGTGAGAAGGGCGATAGGCGTACCCTTCATTGCATCAGGCACTTTGGCTAAGGCGAGTTGCTCGCGGATACCTGCGAATAGGATCAATGCGAGGCCGAAGCCGAGTGCGGTGGCAAACGCGAACAATGTTCCGGTCAGCATACCGTGCTCAGCACCCATCGGCAGTTTCTCTGTGCCGTTAGCTACGAGAATAGCTACACCGAGAATACAGCAGTTGGTAGTGATCAGCGGCAGGAAGACACCGAGTGCCTGATACAGCGACGGACTGATCTTCTTCAGGATGATCTCGATCATCTGCACGAGGGCAGCGATGATGAGGATGAAGAGGATGGTCTGGAGGAACTCAAGTCCCCAAGCGACGAGCAGCATCTGCAGCAGATAGGTCACAACAGTTGCAAGGGTGAGCACGAAGATAACGGCTGCACTCATACCCATCGCGGTGTCGATTTTCTTACTGACGCCGAGGAACGGGCAGATACCCAAGAACTGGCTCAATACGATATTATTAACAAATATCGCAGAGATGAAAATCAAAAAGTATACCATAATTATTTGTTCTGGATTTTGTTAATAATAACCATTAAGTATGCGAGGGCAATAAATGCACCCGGAGCGAGGACGAATACTAATGCTCCGTAGTTGTCCGGGAAGAGACGCAAGCCGAAGCAAGCACCTGTTCCGAGCAACTCACGCACTGCACCGAGGAGCGTCAGAGCGAGGGTGAAACCAAGACCCATGCCGATTCCGTCCAGTGCGCTGAGGCCTACGCTGTTCTTCGCTGCAAACGCTTCGGCACGGCCGAGCACGATACAGTTCACTACAATCAGCGGGATGAACAAGCCCAGCACGTCATAGATAGCCGGCAGATAAGCCTGCATGAGCAACTGAACCATCGTTACGAAGGTAGCGATCACGACGATGAACGCCGGGATACGTACCTTGTCCGGGATGAGGTTCTTGAGGAGCGAGATCACTACGTTCGAGCAGATGAGCACGAACATCGTGGCCAAGCCCATGGACATACCGTTGATAGCACTGGTCGTGGTGGCCAGCGTCGGACACATACCGAGTACGAGGACGAATGTCGGGTTCTCTTTGAGAATACCGTTCGTCAAAACTTTCATTCCATTACTCATGACTTACCTCCGTTTCTTCTACAATTACTACTTCTTCCTCAACCGCTTCTTCATGATGCAGTTGGCTGGCACCGGTATGTGCCTCTGCGCCGAACTGCTCAGCGTAGGCTTGGTTGATGGCCTTGAGGAACGCGCGAGACGAGATGGTAGCGGCTGTGATAGCATCTACGTCACCACCGTCTTTGGAAACCTGCAGTGCACCGGCTTTGCGACCGATGATGTTCTGACCGGGTTTGTCGGCGTTCTTGAACCAATGCGTCATGTGCGAACCCAGACCCGGAGTCTCTTGATGCTCAAGGATCTCGTAGCCGAGGATATTGCCTTCTTTATCGAAGCCGACCATCACGCGGAACTGACCGCCGAAACCATCTACAGCGGTCTCAACAGCCACACCTTCCTGGCCGTTCAATACAGCCAGTTTGGCAGCTTCCTGTTTAGCGCGTTTCTGCGCGTTGATGTTCTCCAGCGTTAACAGATAAACGCCGGCGAGGGCAGCAGCAGCAACCATCGCGATGATGGTCAGGCTGAGCGCCATGTTCTTAAATGAACTTTGTAACTTTTCCATAGCTGTCCTCCTTATTTTTTCTTTTCGCCGAAACGTTGCGGACGAATCTTGTTCAACAATGGAACGCAAGCGTTCATGATCAGGATAGCGAACGACATACCTTCCGGATAAGCACCCCAGGTACGGATGACCATCATAATAAAACCAATGCCAACGCCAAAGATAATTTTACCCCACGCGCTCATCGGGCTGGTCACATAGTCGGTTGCCATAAAGAACGCACCGAGCATCAGACCACCGGAGAGCAGTTCGTACGCTACGTATTGACCGGCGTCCATACCTTCCGGTGTACCGATCCATGCGAACAACGCTACGGTTGCGATGATAGAAGCGGGGATATGCCATGTGATAACGCGGCAGCAGATGAGGAACAAACCGCCGATGATGAGTGCCAATGCACAAACCTCACCGAGCGAACCACCCATCACACCGAGGAACGCGTCACGCAATGCCGGCAGTTGATCCACCAGACTGGTGTCGCCGGTCTTGGCGATATGCTTCAGATAATAGAGCGGGGTAGCACCTGTCTCTGCGTCCAGATAACTCGTGCCGAAACCTTGCGGAACAGGCCATGTGGTCATCTGCGCAGGGAAAGAGATGAGCAGGAACACACGACCTACGAGAGCGGGGTTGAAGGGGTTCTGTCCCAGACCGCCGAAGGTCATCTTACCTACACCGATCGCTACGACTGCACCGATCAGAACAATCCACCAGTCGAGACTCGACGGCAGGTTGAAGGCGAGCAGCAGACCCGTGAGGACTGCGGAGAGGTCGCCGATAGTTTGTTTTTGCTCTTTGAGCAAGTAACGGCTGATGAGCCATTCGGTCAGCACGCAGGCGCAAACCGAGATAGCCGCCGTGATGAGTGCTCCCCAACCGAACTCGATCACCGATACCACGTAAGCAGGCAGCAGCGCGAGGATAACGAGCAACATGTTCTTGCGAACACTGTCACCGCTGTGCGCGTGAGGAGCCGGAGCAACAATGAAATTTTTCATATCATTAATTCTTTAATTTTCACTCATTAATTCGTTATTTCTTCTCAGCTGCTTTTGCTGCTGCTCTTTCGCGAAGGATTGCGCCTACTTTAGCTTTAGCCGGGCGGATACCGTCGAGCAGACGACGATGAGCAGGACAAGCGAAGACGCAGCAACCGCAGTCGATGCAGTCCATCACGTCATGTTTCTCGCAGTCCTCCCACATCTCGAGTTGGCTCATTCGCTGCAGCAGATACGGCTCCAGACCCATCGGACAAGCCTGTACGCACTTACCGCAACGGATACAGTTCTCTTCCTCAGGACGGATAGACTCTGCCTCGGGCAAGAACAGCAGACCGCTCAGACGTTTGTTAGCCGGCATGTCCTCGATATGATCCATCGCACGACCCATCATCGGACCGCCGCCGATGATCTTACCGGTATCCACCGGTATACCACCTGCGAGGGCAATAACCTCCTCGATCGGCGTACCGAAACGAACGGAGTAGTTACCCGGTTTAGCCACTTTCTTACCGGTCACGGTCATCACGCGGCTGATGAGCGGTTTGTTCTTTTGTACAGCCTCATAAACGGCATAGATAGTAGCTACGTTGTCTACTACAGCACCTACCTCGATAGGCAGCGCACCGCTTGGAACTTGACGACCGATACATGCGTCGATGAGTTGTTTCTCACCGCCCTGCGGATATTTGAGTTTGAGCGGCATCACCTCTACACCCAGGCTGGCGTTTGCCAACTTGGTCATGTGCTCGATCGCATCTTTCTTGTTGTTCTCGATACCGATGATAGCGCGCTCTACGCCAAGGGCTTTCTTCAAAATCTGAATACCGATCATGATCTCCTCGCCGTGCTCCATCATCAACTGGTGGTCACAGGTCAGATACGGCTCGCACTCTACACCGTTGACAATCAGCACTTCGGCTTTCTTGCCCGGAGGCGGCAGCAACTTCACGTGCGTCGGGAAGCAAGCACCACCCAGACCTACGATACCGGCTGCGGCAATCTTGTCGATGATAGCCTTCGGCTCTAACGTACACTGACGAACGAGATCCGGCGTACGGTCGATCTCCGGCAACCACTCATCGCCTTGTACATCGATGAAGATAGCCTGTCCCGGTGCACCCCATGCGTCCGTCCAGTCGCCAATCTTGGCAACCGTACCGCTCACCGGCGAACAGATGTTCGCACTCACGAACCCACCGGCCTTAGCCAGCAGTTCGCCTACTTTTACTTTCGCTCCGACTTCCACTACAGCCTGCGCCGGTGCACCGATATGTTGCACGAGCGGAATGATAGCCTGTTTAGGCAGCGGGCACTCCGTGATAGGCTGGTGTGCGGAGAATTGTTTGTTGTCATGCGGATGAACTCCGCCTATTCTAAATGTTCTCATAATTCTCTAACGATTTAACAGCGTAACGTTTTAACCGTTTAACGAATTCCAAGCGCCAGCGGGAATACCGCTCTCGGCGTAGCCAAAGCTTTGATCTTCTCTGCGATAACCGGATCGAAGCCCTTCTTTTCACCACCTTCGGCAGCAGGAGCAGCAGCAGCTTCATCTGCCGGAACGAGAATCAGTTTGACTTGCTCCATCGTCGGCTCTCCACCAACAGGGCAGGCTAAACCGTCAATACCATTTGCCTTGACACACGCTTCCGCGAAGTTACGGCAGCCGGCAAATCCGCATCCGCCGCAGTTGGCACCGGGCAACACAGCGGTCACCAGATCAATGCGCGGATCTTCTTCCACTTTGAAGTACAGGCTGACCACATACAGCAGACAAGCTGCCAGGAAAGCGATCACGCCCAAGACTCCCATTGAAATAAAAATCAGATTCATATTATTTTGTTTTTAGTTATAGTTTTCTCGCTGTAAAAGTGAATTGCGTCTGCAAACGGTGCTTAAAGAAACTGAGACCGATGTAATACAACGCGATGCCACAAAGGGACAACGTACCGATCACCGCCTCACTCCATTCGGTCATGAAATCCAATGCCGCAATGATACCGATCATCACAATAAAAGGCAGAATGTACGCGAGTAGTACGGCTTTCCATGCTAACCGTTCACGAACTTCTACCTCCACTTTGTCGCCCACTTGCATAGGCTCCAGCATGATGACATCCATCTCTTTGGCTTGACTCTCTGCGGACATACACATCGACTTCGCCTTACAAGCCGAACAGGCACTGGTCTGCACAATCTGCACGTGCGCCATCCGCTCGCTCGTACTCATTACTACACCGGTATGTCGAATCAATTCATCCATAAGCACAAAATGCGACTGCAAAAATACAAAAACTTTTTTATATACGCAAGTGCGCGCGAACATTTTTAATAAAAAAGAACTTTTTTCTACAAAAAACGCCAAAATTTCAATTTTCAATTTCCAATTACCAATTATTTATCGTACCTTTGCACGTTAATTTGAGTTATTATGCCCAGAACTGTATCTAAATCAAGAAATATTGCGGAAGAGCAACCGCGTGAGCGAGCTATACGGGTGGAGAAGCCGAACTTTTGGGAGTCGTTGAAGCGATTCTGTACAGCGCGTGAGACGCGTATGGTGATCGGCATTCTGCTGCTCCTGTTCTCCGTCATTGCATTGCTTTCATACGTTAGTTACCTCTTTACGGGGATGGACGATCAGTCCATCTTAAGCCTTGATCGTGCAGGGCGTTTGGCGCAGCGCGCGAATGTGAAAAATATGATCGGTCTGCCCGGTGCGATGTTGGGGCAGTTCATGATCGACGGCAGTTTCGGATTTGTGTCCATCCTGCTTGTTTTTATGCTGGCCATCTATGCGCTGCGGCTGATGCATGTGCTCAAAGATATCCGCGGCATACTCCTTTTCTGCGGCGGTTCATTCTGGGTACTCTGGGGCTCGGTAGTGCTCGGTTTTGCGCATAACATGGTGCACCAGATAGGTGTCTTTCACTGGGGCGGTGCCTTTGGTGATGCCGCTTCACGTTGGCTCGTCAGTTATGTGAACACGATCGGTGCGATCCTCATATTAGCTGCCCTGCTCATCATCTTCCTCATCGTCACCGACCCGCGCTTCATCGACCATTGCAAAGCCTTCGGCGCATGGTGCGCTAATCTTTTTACTAGGAAATCTAGGACTCCTATGGTTCCTAGTGAGCCCGGAGCGTCTCCCCAAAGTAATGGGGAGAGCGGCTTCCGCCTAGAGGGGGGAGCTGATACCGAGATAACCCTTGATATACCTGTTTCGGAAGACCCCGAGCCAACGGACGAAGTGACCTTTACGATCGATCCGATACAGGAAGAGCCCGAACCGGAGCCGGTAGAAGAAGAACCGGAGCCTGTCCTCGATGAGGAGCAAGAGCCGTTAGGGGATGCCCCCCTGCCTGTTGAGGAACCCGAGCCGAAAGATAAAGATGCGGAACTGAAGATCGAGGATATCAAGGAAGACGAGCTCTATACCAAAGATCCGGACAAGCTTCTCGAGAAACTCGGACCGTACGACCCGCGCAAAGATCTGGAGTTCTTTAAGTTCCCGAGTCTGAACCTCCTCAAGGTCTATGACAACGAGGCAGCACCGGTCATTGACGAAGAGGAACAACGCGCCAACGGCGCACGCATCGTCACAACCCTGCGCAATTATGGCATAGAAATTGATAGTATCAAAGCAACCGTCGGTCCGACGGTAACGCTCTATGAAATAGTGCCGAAAGCCGGTATTCGCGTAGCGAAGATACAAGCCCTCGAGAACGATATCATGATGTCCCTCTCGGCCACGGGTATCCGTATCATCGCCCCGATGCCGGGTAAAGGAACGATCGGTATAGAGGTGCCGAACGAGAAACCGCAAGTGGTGTCCATGCACTCGGTCATCGCGTCTAAACGCTTCCAGGAAGAGCAGAAGATGAAACTGCCTATTGCCTATGGCCGTACCATCACCAACGAGGTCTTTATGTTCGACCTCGCCAAGACCCCGCACCTCCTCGTAGCCGGTGCAACGGGAACGGGTAAGTCCGTAGCCATCAACGCCATCATCACGTCTCTCCTCTACAAGAAGCATCCGGCGGAGTTGAAGCTCGTTATGGTCGATCCGAAGATGGTGGAGTTTGCGCCGTACAAGCCGCTCTTGAAGCATTACTTGGCGGCGATGCCGGACACCGACCCCGAGCAGATCGTCATCACCGAATGCGACCGCGTCATCAACACGCTCAACTCGCTCGTCATCGAGATGGAGAACCGCTACAAACTGCTGATGGACGCCGGTGTGCGTAACCTCGAGGATTACAACGATAAGTTCGTTCGTCGTCGCCTGAATCCGAATAAACTCGTGGCGGACAGCCTGCATCACCAGTACCTGCCCTATATCGTCATCATCATCGATGAGTACGGCGATTTCATTATGCAGGCCGGCAAGCAGGTCGAGACACCGATCGCCCGAATCACGCAGAAAGCCCGTGCAGTCGGAATGCATATGATCTTGGCAACCCAGCGTCCGTCCGTCAACATCGTCACCGGTGTTATCAAGGCCAATATCCCGACCCGTATCGCCCTGCGTACGCAGTCTGTCATCGACAGCCGTACTGTCCTCGATGCCAAGGGCGCCGAGCAACTCATCGGTCGTGGTGACTCGCTCTATGCCGGCAACGCGTCGATCACCCGTGTGCAGTGTGCGTTCGTCGATACGCCCGAGGTGGACGAGATCGTCAAGCATATCGCTAAACAGCAACGTTATACCGAGCCGTATCAGTTGCCGGAATATGTCGGTGAAGGTGGTGAAGGGGAAGCACTCGCACCGGGATCTGTCGATATGAAACGACTTGATCCGATGTTCGCCGATGTAGCCCGTTACGTAGTAACAAAACAGGAAGGTTCGACCTCGCGTCTGCAGCGCGCGTTCGAGATAGGATATAACCGCGCCGGTAAACTCTCCGACCAACTCGAGGCTGCCGGTATCGTAGGACCAAACAAAGGACCCAAAGGTCGTGATGTCCTCATCACGGATTTGGACCAGCTCGATAAATTATTGGAGGAACTTGGTGTGAAATGAGTCAGAAAAACGACGGTCGAACGACGGTCAAACGACGGTCAAGCGACAGTCAAACCTAAGATGAGGCGTAGAACAGAACAATAACAAGGCAGCAAAAATGACTTTTTTACTAACAATAGTAGCCATCTTGAGTTCGTTTTTGACGAACCTCGAGACGAAGACCTTGCAGTCGGACTTCACCATTACGGTGGCCGAAGAAGTCAATGCGCCGATGAACTATCCCGGCTCATTGACCATGAAGGGGCAGTTGTTCCGGCTCTCGATGTTCAATATTGAGGCGGCGTATGATGGCAAAACGATGTACATGTACTCGCCTGAGACGGACGAGCTAACCCTCTCTAACCCCACCGAACAGGAGTTATTGGAATCCAATCCGCTTCTATACGCCAAAGCCATCGTGCCGGTTTGTAACGTCACGGAGAGAACCATAACCGGTAACCCGTCACCCGTAACCCTTATTACCCTCACACCCAAAGATCAATCCATCGGTATCAACCGCTTCACGCTCCGCGTGCGGAATAGCGACCTGATGCCGTTACAGGTGGAGATCAAAGAGGGTAATAAGACATCGACCCTTAAGTTCAAAGAACCCCAATACATCACCGGTGCGCAGAAGTGGGAGATCACGCCGGGGAAAGATACGTTTGTAAATGATATGAGACTATGAATAAAGTGAAATGTTTGATAATTGGTAGTGGCCCTGCGGGCTACACCGCCGCTATATACGCATCTCGTGCTAATCTGGCACCGGTACTCATCGAAGGTCCGCAACTCGGCGGACAGTTGACCACCACCACCGAAGTGGAGAATTTCCCCGGTTACCCCGATGGCGTGGAGCCCTTCACGATGATGGACGATATGCGTCGTCAAGCCGAGCGTTTCGGCACGCAATTCGTATCCGGAATCGTCACCAAAGTGGAATTTGCCACTCCCGTAACCGATAACCCCTCACCCGTAACCCATAAGGTCTGGGTCGAAGACACCGACCTCTACGAAGCGGATGCAGTCATCATTGCAACCGGTGCTTCTGCCAAATACCTTGGACTCGAATCCGAGCGCACTTACCGCGGGCGTGGTGTGAGCGCCTGTGCTACCTGTGACGGTTTCTTCTATCGCAAGAAAACGGTGGCTGTCGTGGGTGGTGGAGACACCGCGTGTGAGGAAGCCAACTACCTCGCCGGACTATGCGAGAAAGTCTATATGATCGTTCGTAAACCTTTCCTGCGCGCCTCGGATATCATGCAGCAGCGTGTGCTCAACAACCCCAAGATCGAAGTCCTCTTTGAGCACAACACGCTCCAACTGACGGGCGAAGGGAAGGTACAAGGTGCTGATCTCATCTACCGCAAAGGCGAACCCGACGAAGAGATCCGTCATATAGCCATCGACGGTTTCTTCCTCGCCATCGGTCACCACCCCAATACCGAACTCTTCAAGGACTACCTCAAGCGCGATGCGGAAGGGTACATCATCGTGGACGGAGGCAGTCCGCGTACAAACGTACCGGGAGTATTCGCCGCAGGTGACTGCGCAGACCCGCATTATCGTCAAGCGGTAGTAGCCGCCGGTTCGGGTGCCAAAGCGGCTATCGAGGCAGACAAATACATCAAGAGTCTCTAAGGTGAATTTTCTTGACCAACTCAATACGGTTCAACGGGAGGCGGTGACCTGCACAGAAGGCGCATCGCTCATCGTGGCGGGTGCCGGTTCGGGCAAGACCCGCGTGCTGACCTATCGTATCGCGTACCTGTTGCAGCAAGGCGTGCCGGCAAGCCGTATCATGGCGCTCACCTTCACCAACAAAGCCGCACGCGAGATGAAAGAGCGTATCCAGAAACTCGTGGGCGAAGAAGCTCGCTACCTTATGATGGGTACCTTCCATCACGTGTGCACCAAGCTGCTGCGGCCGAATGCGGATAAGTTGGGCTTCACGCGTGACTTCACAATTTACGACACCACCGATAGCAAATCGGTGCTCAAAGCCATCTGCAAGGAACGCGGGTTGGACGAGAAGATCTACAAACCCGGTGCTGTACAAGCGCGTATCTCCATGCTTAAGAACAGCGGTGTCAGTCCGGCACAGTATGGGGCGAACACACAACTGCTGCGCGAAGACCGCGAGGTGCGGTTATACGAGATGGCGACGGTCTATGAGCAGTACCAGGTGCGGCTAAGGGCAGCCAATGCGATGGACTTCGATGACCTGCTTATCAACACGCTCGTACTCATGCGCACTTTCCCGGAGGTGCGCGAACGGATACAGACGCAGTTCCAGTATATCTTAGTCGATGAGTACCAGGATACGAATTATATCCAGTTCCTCTTGGTCAAGACCCTCGCTGAGCCGCAGAACAATATCTGCGTCGTGGGCGATGATGCGCAATCGATATACTCCTTCCGCGGAGCGGATATACGCAACATCCTCAATTTCCGGCAGCAGTACCCCGATGCCAAACTGTTTAAACTTGAGCGTAACTACCGCTCCACACAGACCATCGTCAATGCCGCCAATTCGCTCATACATAAGAACGTTCACCAGATCGAGAAGACCGTTTATTCGGAGAAGGAGCAGGGACAACCGCTGCACTTGCAGCCCTATATGGATGATCGCACCGAGGCGCTTGGGGTGGCAACGGCTATTCAGCGTCAGAAGCATAAAGGCTACGACTCGTTCGCCGTGCTCTACCGCACCAATGCGCAGAGCCGTGTGATCGAGAATGAGTTACGCAAACTCAATATCCCTTACCGTATCTACGGCGGTACCTCTTTCTACCAGCGCAAGGAGATCAAGGATGCGCTCGGTTACTTGCGTCTGGCGGTCAATCCGCGCGATAACGAAGCGCTGCTGCGTATCGTCGGTTTTCCGGGACGCGGTAT